>MDSY01040342.1_pt1 | contig 14144 bp, 9 predicted proteins | sample 811131 | NCBI WGS metagenome assembly MDSY01 (sample SAMN05326643, study PRJNA326480) | marine metagenome | isolation source: seawater | place: Atlantic Ocean: South West | collected 2010 | reverse complement strand
CGTTCCCAAATCAATCTTATCGCCAATCTTTCCGCCAATATTGAGCTGAATGCGTTGATCAAAGTCAAAGGTGGTAATGCGCCGCTGACCTTCTGGTATTCGAGGATTTGCAGTATTTGATATGTTCACTCCGAAAGTCAACTCAGCTGATCCTTGGGGCTTAATCTCAATCTCGTTGCTGCCAAAAATCGTCTCGAATAATTTACTATCTACTGTCAGTTTGGGTGCAAAGGCCCGCTCTGCCTCATCATCTTCCACTTGCAAATCATTCCAATACTCCGTCAAATTGCCCGCCATATCGAAATTGAGGTACTCATCGAGGGTCAAGAAAGTGGTTGGGCGGTATTGTATTGTGTCACCAATGAGCTGTTGGATGCTGTACATCCCCGTTTCCTCATCAAGAACTACGTTGTATGTAAAATTCTCAGGCCATGCAAAATCGAAGCCCGCGGGGGACTCAATTGGATTGAACGGGTCCTCGCTACCGAAAGGGAAGGGAAGATCGATGACCAAGCTATCGTTCGTGTCAGCGTCATCTGCAGACTGTGCTCTTCCCAAGACCAAAACAGAGGTCAAGGCAATCAGCAACGAGGCTGCTCGCAATATTTGAATATAAAAAGCCTCCTTTCTCAACATCACAGTCGCTTCAATGCATGTTTAATCAAATCTTCAACAGATACATCTGCTGCACATTCTTTCACAATTTGGTCCAAGGTTTTTTCACACCTGTTTCGATCGAAACCAAGAGTTGTGAGCGCAATTAACGCATCGTGCCGGGAATTATTGCCGGAGGCATTGACCAGGTTTAATGACCCTCCATCTGCATTACCGAGAGCCCCTACTTTGTCTTGAAGATCAATGATGATGCGCTGCGCTGTTTTTGCTCCAATTCCTTTGACGCTCTTCATGGCATCGACATCGCCTTGCTGAATAGCGCTTCGGGCAGAGGCTGGGTCCATAGCGCTGAGAATCATGCGGGCAGTATTCGCCCCTACACCACTCACTCCGAGCAACATCAAAAACAACTCCCGCTCATCGGGATGAGCAAAACCGTAAAGCAGTTGTGCATCCTCCCGAACCACAAGATGCGTATGAATCATGGCGTTTTCGTCATCGCCTAACTGCTGAAAGGTGTGCAAACTAATATGGACTTGATACCCCACACCGCCACATTCAATCACAGCATACGTGGGAGTCTTCTCCACCAAACGGCCTCTCAGGTGATGAATCATGTTTTTTTCTTGTTTTGCGCATCAACGACCGCTAGACGCACCATATCGTGTATTTCTCGAACTGACGAACCCATTTGGAGCACGTGAAACGATTTTCGCATGCCCAGCAATATCGGGCCTTGCACTTCAATTCCTGCCATCTCTTGCAAAAGCTTGTACGCGATATTTCCCGATGCCAAATTTGGAAAAATTAAGGTGTTTACACGTTTTTCATTCAGCGTTGAAAATGGAAAGGACTCTGAAAGGAGCTCATCATTCAATGCGAAATTTGCTTGAATTTCTCCATCCACAATCAAGTCCGGATGCCGTTCTTTCAAGATGCGCGCGGCTTCTGCCATTTTTTCGGCATCAACACCGCTTGCAGAACCGAAGTTCGAATAACTCAAAAGAGCAATTCTAGGAACAATTCTCAGACTGCGCACTGCGCGAGCGGTCAACACAGCGATGGATGCTATTTCTTCCGCCGTGGGGTTGAGATTTACAGTTGTATCTGCAAAGAACATCGGACCGCGCTTGGTCTCCAAGATGTACATTCCTGCCACCTTTTCAGCATCTTCCGCTTTGCCAATGACCTGCAACGCCGGACGGATGACGGACGGATAGGTTCTGGTCAATCCCGAAATAAGGGCGTCTGCTTGTCCCTTGCGTACCATCATCGCACCGTAGTAATTGCGCTGGCGCATCAATCGCTCGCCTTCTCTCGCTGTCAAGCCATGCCGCACACGCAATTGGAAGAACTCATCCCCAAATGCCGTTCGATTCTCTAACTCCTCGTTTGCACGAGGGTTGATGACTTCCACTCCCTCAAGTTCAAGATTGTGTTCCTCAATGAGTGCCTCAATAACTGATCGGCGGCCCAGAAGAATAGGAATCGCAATTCCTTCGGCTCTCGCCTGCTCCGCTGCTTTTAGCACTTTGTAATGATCGCCCTCCGCAAAAACAACACGTTTTGGTGCTTTTTTAGCCCGGTCGGCAATGGTTCGGGCAAATCCAGAATCATACCCAATACGATTCAACAACTCCTTTTGGTAGGCCTCCCAATCAATGATGGGTTTTCTTGCAACGCCTGATTCCATCGCTGCTCTTGCCACGGCAGGAGCTACATAGGTAATCAGCCTTGGATCCAGTGGCTTTGGAATGATCAAGTCCCGGCCAAATGCAAACGACTGATGTCCGTATGCTTCAGCCACCTCATCGGGGACATTTTCCTTGGCTAAATCAGCGATAGCGTGGACTGCCGCGATTTTCATCGCATCGTTTATGGAAGTCGAGCGCACATCAAGTGCCCCGCGAAAGATGAATGGGAAGCCCAATACGTTATTCACCTGGTTGGGATGGTCGGATCGGCCCGTCGCCATAATAATGTCTTCACGGACTTCTAGCGCATCGTTGTATCCAATTTCAGGATCTGGATTAGCCAAGGCAAAAACGATGGGCTGTTTTGCCATGGAGGCCACCATTTCCTTCGTCACCAGTCCCCCTTTGCTCAACCCTAAAAATACATCTGCACCGTTCATCGCAGATTCCAAATCGTCAAAAACCCGCTCTCCTGCGTATCTCTGCTTCGACTCCACTAAGCCTTCTCGTTGAGAATTGATATGGCCACGGCTGTCAAAAACATCGGCCTGAGTTGGAGACATGCCCAACTGCTGATACAGATCCAAGCAACTCATAGCTGCCGCGCCAGCCCCGCTGACAACGATTCGAACCTCCGTAATGTCCTTGCCTGCCAATTCGAGCGCATTTAGCAATGCTGCCGATGAAATGATTGCCGTACCGTGCTGATCATCGTGCATGACGGGTATGTCCAACTCAGCCTTCAACCGCCGCTCAATCTCAAAGGCCTCGGGCGCCTTGATGTCTTCCAAGTTGATTCCTCCAAACGTTGGTGCAATCGCCTTGACCGTGGATACAAAATGATCAATATCAGTTGCGTCCACTTCGATGTCAAAAACATCGATGTCCGCAAAGACTTTGAACAAGACACCCTTTCCTTCCATGACCGGCTTACTAGCTGCCGGACCAATGTTCCCCAGTCCCAAGACTGCTGTGCCGTTGGTTATAACCGCCACCAAATTGCCCTTGGCCGTGTATTGGTATACGTCTTCTGGATTTTCAGCAATCGCTATGCATGGCTCGGCCACACCGGGACTGTAAGCCAAAGAAAGGTCATTTTGAGTGCTGTAAGGCTTGGTCGGAACCACCTCAATTTTACCCTTTCGACCCCTGCTGTGGTACTCTAACGCGGCCTTTTTTCTTGATGAATTCATCTTCTCGCTCGTGCAATGTTTCGACTCCTTTCCTCGTACTCCAGATTATCTGCTTCTGGCAACCTCAGCGGGTGACTACAAATCGTTCGGAAATCGCACCGCCGTCATCAGTTTGCAGCGTAATTATATACATCCCGACTTCCCACTGAGAGGCGTCGATATAAACCACGCCATGCTGGGCAGTGAGATGTGCTGACTCAACAATCCTTCCGCTGCTGCCATGTATGGTCATTTCAGCGCTAGTTGCACCATTCAAGTGATAGGGAAAGGATGAAACTCCGGTCACGGGCTGAGGAAAAATGAGTTCGGCATCAACCGAAGAAGTTAGATCTCCGACATCCAACGCACAATTGTCGGCATCCAAGCAAAAGAGAACCATCTGGCATGTTCCTGCATCAATGTCATCCACTGGGTGGAAACAGTACTCGAATGCGGTCACCCCAGCCACACCGGCCGGGTAATAATCCGCAAAAAACGTGGAATCAGTTTCTTGCGGCGGCAATGTCACCAAATAAAATTCAGAATCAAACGAGCTGAATGTGCCATAAGGGTAACACAATGGACCCCAACAAAACCGATCATACGCTCCTTCGTTCTCGGCATTGTAAGGCAGGTTGTAAGGGCTTACGAGTTGTTCGATGTTTCGCGTCACTTTTAGCGTTAGCGAATCCTCGGTCAGATTGGTTACATCCCAATGGATCACAATTTCCGCGTTTTCCGTATCCGCTAGGGTTCCTTCAAAAACCTCCACAGGATCAACCAGCGTTGGCTGTGCAAATGCAGTGCCCGCTGCTAGACCCAAGCTTAGCACGGTGGCAATCAAAATTGATTTTAGCTCCTTCATGGGGGCGAAGATACCGAGATTGGCTTGGAATTTGCCTGCGATCATGACAACCTTTGACGAGTTTCCGCTTAATTTGCCATGCCTCGCAATAATATGAAACCCACGAACATGAATTCAGACCGTATCCGCGGTGGACTGACCTTAGGCTTGATTGCATCAGTCATATCTTTTTCATCAGCACAAAGCTTCCCCACAGTTCAGCTTAAAAATATGGCTGGAGAAGTCGTTTCCACGGATGATTTGGTGGGTGACGGAAATCCAACGCTCATTTGTTTTTGGGCAACGTGGTGCAGCCCTTGCAAGCGAGAGTTGAATAATTACGCAGAACTGTATGAAGATTGGCAAGAAGAAACCGGCGTGAAAATTGTCGCCGTTAGCATCGATGATCAGCGAAGCATTCGCCGGGTTGCTCCATACGTGAACAGCGTTTTGTGGGATTATGAAATCCTTTTGGATCCCAACAAAGATTTTGCGCGTGCTATGCAAGTGGTTAATGTGCCTCACACTTTCCTTGTAAACGGAGAAGGAAACATTGTATGGCAGCACAACAACTACTCCGATGGAGATGAGGAAGAAGTCTACGAACAACTCTTGAAGTGGTCAGAATGAATTGGAAAACAATGCTCCTTTCAGCGGCACTCGTACCGATTGTCGCACTAGGACAAGGACCAGAACGCGAGGCTGGGAGTGTATCCGGAAATCTTCAAATGCTCTGGCAAAGTTACAGTGAGGACGCTTTGATTGGAGCCATTGTTCCGCCCGAAAAGTCAGGGTTCAATGCGTTTGGAAATTTGATATACCAGCAAGGCGGATTTAGTGCAGGCATGCGCTATGAATCCTATCTGAATGCGGTACTAGGATTCCCCGGTCGATTCAAGGGAAACGGCATTGGCTATCGCTACGCGCGCTATGCCGACCCTTCGGGCAAAGTAGATTTCACAGTAGGCAATTTCTACGAACAATTTGGCAGCGGAATGATACTGAGGTCATACGAAGAACGCGCCTTGGGAATTGACAATGCATTGGACGGAGTCCGGCTCATTTTGCGGCCAATCGAGGGAATTGAAATTAAGGCACTCTATGGAAATCAGCGACTCGATTTCGACAGTGGACTCATCAACGGACCAGGCATTGTACGCGCAGTGGATGGAACCATCGACATCAATGGCTTATTGGCAAATCGCGGTGGCTATGAGTGGAAAACCAAAATAAATTTGGGAGCCAGCTTTGTAAGCAAATTCCAAACTGGAGGAACCATAACCACAGACACATTGCTCCTGACCCTTCCTGAAAACATTGGTGCTTGGTCCTATCGCCTCGATCTCCAGCGCGAGGGCTGGTCAGCAGGAATCGAATATTCCGGAAAAATCAATGACCCCAATGCCGACAATGGTTACATCTATCGCCCTGGCGAGGCACTCTTATTCAATTTGGGTTATACCCGCAGAGGCTTAGGAATCAGCGTGAACGCCAAGACAATTGATAACATGAGCTTTCGTTCAGACCGCGATGTATTGCTGTTCGACTTGCCTATCAATTATATTCCGGCCATTACCCAGCAGCACACTTACAACTTAGCTGCTACCTTGTATCCATACGCCACAGTCATCTCAGGCGAATCCAGTGCCAGTGCTGAATTGTTTTATAACATTCCGAAAGGATCGCGTCTCGGGGGTAAATATGGCACGACCTTGAGCCTCAACTTTGCAGCAGCCAATGGACTCGACACCACTCATCTTAGCGGAGAAGATGAACTTGTTTACGGTTACGAGCGCAATTCTTGGGGGTTTGGTCCGAGCAAATTTGTACGCGATTTCAATGTGCAAGTAAGCCGAAAAGTATCCAAAGAGTTCAAGTTCAAATACACGTACTATAATTTACAGTTTAACACTTTAGCGACTCCGGTAACGACAACGTTCAAAGGCATTGTTTACGCAGATATCCATGTGCTTGAAACTCAAATCCGAACACGAAAAAGACAAAGTTTAAGGACCGAATTTCAAGCGCTGTTTACCGAGCAAGACAAAGGCGACTGGGCAACAGTCCTTGCCGAATACACGTGGAGTCCACATTGGTTTGTTAGCGTAGTCGACCAATACAATTTCGGAAATTCCAATCCTGAATCAAGGGTCCATTACCTTTTCGGTGCAGTGGGTCGCATTGATGGACCTCACAGACTCTCGATTGGTTATGGGAAGCGTCGAGAAGGCATCTTCTGCATTGGTGGAGTTTGCAGGGCTGTCCCAGCTTCAAATGGATTCGAGGTGAACTTCACGACCAGCTTTTAACGTCTTCGGTATTTTTTGTAACAATTATGACACATATACCTCTTTTTTATAATAGATTTGAACTGTACTGATGTTATCCAACGATACAACCGCCGAATATGAAACATATCTACTCTCTCTTCGCATGTCTCCTAATTGGAACTGCAACTTTCGCTCAATTGCCAAATGGCAGCATTGCGCCAGACTTTACTGCCACTGACATTGATGGTGTCGAGCATAATTTGTATGACCTTCTAGATGAAGGCAAAAAAGTAATTATAGACTTTTCAGCCACTTGGTGCGGGCCGTGTTGGAACTATCACACGAATGGTGTCTTCGAGGAATTATATGAGACCTATGGGCCTGATGGCACTGACGAGTTGCGAATTTTTTGGATTGAAGCGGACGACACCACCACTGAAGCAGATTTGAACGGAACAGGCACAGCCACTCAAGGTGATTGGGTCACTGGCACGAGCTTCCCAATTATTGATGACGGCGGATCAATTTTCGATGATTACGCGGGAGCATACTACCCGACAATTTACACGGTTTGCCCAAATCGCATCGTTACTGAGTCAGGTCAAATAGATGTTGCAGGACATGCTGCAATCTTTCAAGCAAATGACTGCGCTGCTGCGTCATTGCCAAATGATCCTGCTTTGTTAAGTTACACAGGAGGCACAGCAGCTTGCCCTGGTGAGCCGGTGAACCTAAGCGTTGAAATGATGAATTTAGGCGTGTCTAATTTGCAATATTGCACAATCGCAGTAATGGAGGGAGGCACGGAATTGCTTTCCTATGATTGGTCTGGTAACTTGGATACGTATGGCATCGCCAACGTCGATCTCGGTTCCGCGTCTTTCGATGCAAGCACCGATTTCACGATCGAGATTACTTCAGGCGATGACAATGACGTAAACAATAGCTCAACAGGAGCCGTCGAGTTGGCGACAGAAGGCACATCACTGATCAAAGTTGAAATCATGACGGACAACTGGCCAGCAGAAATAAGCTGGAACATTTCAGACGATGGGGGCAATGTGATTGAAAGTGTTGAAGAAGGAGAAGTCAGCGGTGCCGAAGGTGACGTAATTGTGTGGTGGGTAAGCGTCCCTGAGACGGGCTGTTACACCTTTACCATGAACGATGCTTACGGTGATGGCCTCGCAGGCGAGCAGTGGGGATCTATTGCTGGTTCTTGCACGGTGAAGACCTACAATGATGATCTCACTTTCATCTCTACAATCTTTGATTATGATGGATCGTATGATTTCGAATCTGTCTCAGCAGGCATGTCCGTGACAAGCGTGAATGTTAGCATAGAAGAGCAATCATTGAACCAGGTGACGCGTGTATTCCCTAACCCTTTTGTAGGGCAAACGAACTTGCAGTTTAGTACTATTCAGTCAGGTGCAGCATCCATCGTAGTTTACAACTTGGTCGGTGAGCAACTCATCAATGACAATTTGGGTACACTCGCAGCAGGTGAGTACAACCATGTAATCGATTTCAACGGCGTATCTGCTGGTGTATACTTGATTCACTTGACAGCAGGTGGCGAGACTACGACCATGCGAGCAACTTTGAAGTGAAATAATTGAACCTCATTGTGAGGTTGAGTCATATAGAAATCCGCATCGCCTCTCTGGTGATGCGGATTTTTCGTTAAAAAAAGTGCATCTTCACCTTTCCGAAACTGCACAACAAATTCACCCCATGAAATTGAACTCTATTCTCCTCGCGATTGCTTTTGTTTTCTCTGCGGTACAAATTGGCTTCGCTCAATTGCCTGATGGCTCTGTTGCTCCAGACTTCACCATCACAGATATTGAAGGTGAGGACCACAACCTTTACAGCTATCTTGATTCAGGCTACAGCGTGATCATTGACTTTTCAGCTACTTGGTGCGGTCCTTGCTGGAATTATCACACAAGTGGTGTATTCGAGGAATTGTATGCAGCCCATGGACCTGATGGGTCAAACGAGTTGAGAATTCTTTTCATCGAATCAGATAACAATACAACGGATGACGATTTGCACGGTACTGGAACGAATACCTGGGGCGACTGGACTGAAGGCGTAGATTACCCCATCGCGGACAATGGCGGCAGCGTCTTCAATGCATATGAATGTGCCTTTTACCCTACAATCATGACCGTATGTCCGAATCGATTGCTCAAGCAGACAGGCCAGGCTTCATTTGACTCGCATGCCGCTTATGTCCAATCCATTGAATGCGCGCCTGCTTCATTGCCCTTAGATGTTGGACTAGTAGATTACATCGGCTCCGTAAGATCTTGCCCTAACACCCCAACGGAATTAGGCGTGACACTCATCAACAATGGGACAGAGCCCTTGACTTCATGCACCCTTGAGGCCACAACTCTATTCGGGACTGAACTTCTGACCTACGAATGGACGGGCTATCTAGATACCTATGAAATGGAGAATGTGAATTTGGGTGACGCAATATTTCCCACTACTTCAATGTTCAGCATTGAAGTCACATCGGAAGATGGGTATGATGGGAATAACAGCGTGACTGCAACCATGAACTTGAGCCAAGAAACTGCCACTTCTCTCTTGCGCGTGCAAATCACCACAGATAATATGCCAGGTGATAACCGCTGGTCCATTTCCGATCTGTCAGGAGAAGAGGTCGCAGGAACCGCTTTTGGCGATATGTCCGAGAGCAACACGGATTACAATTGGTGGGTGAACCTCGAAGCCCTTGGATGTTTCACATTCAACCTTTTCGACTTGACAGGCAATGGCGGTGACCTTTCCTGTTCTTTCAGTACTTACAATGAAGGTGGCTTCCAGACCAATAATATCTTCAGCTTGAATAACAATGGAAACTGGGATCAATTGAACAAAGGCTTTTCTGTAAACGAAGTAAACATGAGCATTGGCGAGAGCTTTGGCATTGCGCCAATTGCCATTTTCCCAAACCCCTTGAATCAAGAAAACGAAGTTCAGATCTCGGGACTCACAGGTCAAGAGACGCGAATTGAATTGCACAGCTCAACAGGAGCTTTGATTCGAACGTGGATCCAGCCAAGTCAGAGCGGAACGCTCAATTTGCCCATTGGCAAACTTGAATCAGGGCTCTACATCATTTCCGTACATGATTCAAACGGAATTCAATCACAGCGCTTGATCAAGTCATGAGCAAAGTCTCAGCATACACACTCAAGTTTTGCCTTTTAACCGGCATCACCATGCTTAACGCCTGTGATGTAATTGACGAGCCTGTCATACCCGTAACAACGAATTACTTAGAGTCCTTGTACGGTGCAGCACCTGAATTTGATGCGTTGCCTGCAGGTTCTGCTCAACAGCGGGTATTGGTGGAAGATTTTACCGCCCACCAATGTGGAAATTGCCCCGCGGCAGCAATCATTGCTGAAGAACTTGCAGCGATGCACAGTGGCCTAGTATCTGTAATGGCCGTGCATGCAGGAGATTTAGCGAACACCGATGATAACCACTTCGATACGGATTGGACCACTGCGGAAGGAGATGTATTCTGGGATCAACTCGATTTTCAGGCAAATCCATTGGGGAGGGTGAATAGAGTCAATGGAACCGGAGCTTTCTGGGCTCCGACACAATGGGGTGAAAAAGTCGCAGAACAGTTGGCTCAGTCGCCGAGCATAGGACTTCAAGCTCAATACTCGTGGGAGCCATCCAATGGTCATCTCAACATGCATGTGCATGGCACTTTTTATAGCGCTGTAGACGGACCTATTCAAATCGCTTGGTTGATCTTAGAATCTGACATCATTGACTACCAGCTCGACTATGCAACGGATCCAGCCGTAGTGCCGGATTATGAATTCAATCATGCCCTTCGCGGTTCAGTGCATGGGGCATTAGGACTTGGGTTTGGAATTGCCTCGGCAGGTGCTGAAGATGGAGATGAGGCAATGCAATCAGTGACTTTGAAGTGGGATTCCTCTTGGATATTGGACAATTCCACCATTATCGCCGTTGTCACCGACGGGGATGGCTACATTCTCAATTCAGTAGAGATTCACCCTGGCGATTAACATGGAAGGCAAATTTTCCATTCGCCATTTGCTCTTGCTGTCTCTGTGCACTTCTCTGCTGAGCGCAGAAGCGCAAGAAAATCCATTAAGTTTCACTGCACGCCTCAGCGGCGGAATTTCTATTTCTCAAGTACACGGCGACCAGATATCAGGATTTAATAAATTCGGATATACAACAGGAGCAAGCATCGACATGCGGCGCAAAGCCAATAGCGGCATCCAATTTGGGATATTGCTTACACAAAAAGGAAGCCGCAAGGTGCCCAATCCAAAAAATGGAGATTACACTTCTTGGAGCTATCGGTTTACCTATATCGACTTGCCAATCATGCGGACATGGGACTCACCGGAATGGTGGATTGGAGCTGGCATTCAGCCGAGCATACTCATGCGTGGTGAAGAAGATTTTTACGGGAATGGATTCACTGATCTCACTTACCTCGAGTTGCGCACCATCGATTTTGGAGCAATTGCCGCAGCAGGTTGGAAATTCAGCCCCTTAATTTCAGCCGAGGTTCGGCTTTCGCAGAGCCTTATTCCCATCAGTTCAGAGCCTGAGCAGCCGGTTCAGCGTTGGAACAATTTTATGATGAATATGGCCATTCAGTGGATGGTCACGCTGTCATTTGGATAGTGTTCAAAGCCGCTTATTCAATCACTCTTGATCACCGGAGGCATCAAATAGCTTTCTAGGTGATCGATCTACCGCCTCAACGGCCGCGAGCCATTCCTCCCAAAGACCGGACATCACCGCTTCCACTTCCGCGCAAAATTCAGATCCATTTTGTTGCAATCTTTCCAATGCTCGAATTGCGTTACCGCCAGGCGCCATGTCACCTCCGTTGATAGAAAATGCATTCCACATTACTGAACTCAGCCGCTCGGTAACGCTGCCTATGCCCTTTGCGTCTCGAGGCTCCATGTACATCTCCTCCGTGTTTAAAAGAGCTGTATTCAACGAATCTGTCAAGGTGATTGCTTCTTCCTTCAATGAATCAGGCAACCACTTCATTTCCTCTTTGACCACTTTCATGGTCGCCAACGCCCGCTGAATTTGATCCATTGCTTCGACAATCGGTTCCACCTCCCTAATGACCATGAGACGGTGCATTGATCGTTGCTGGTGCGCTGATGCATTAAATGGCACACGAGGATCGGGCTTGATTTCAAATAAAGCAGAAGCCTCATGGTCACCCATGTTCATGGAAATCCTGTATTCACCAGGCAACACTTCTGGGCCTCCGCCAGACGGAAACTGCTGCTTTTTCTGAATCTCTCGTCCCGGCCATTCCATGCCGTTGGCATCAAATCTCCACCACATGTCCTGCAAACCTGCCTCAGCATCCATTCCACCGTTGCGGATCGTGTCCCCCTGAGCGTCGAGTACAGCCCAAAGCAATCCATCCGAACCATAGGTTTCTGCGGAATCGGGATGCACATAGTATTGAACACGCGTTCCTCCCCTACGATTTTCTCCTTGCCATTGATGGTCTGCCGCAAACCTCGCCCCCAATGGGCGACGGTAATTGGCTTGATAGGCCTCCGCTACATCAAATACACCAAGGGTTTGGTCTAGCATGGCATTGCCCTCCGAGGCCAGGGCTCGAAGCGGTGCCAAATCATCGATCACATACGCCGCACGGCCAAACGTACCCAGAATCAAATCTCCGTCACGCGGATGAATGACCATGTCACGCACGGGAACCGATGGAATTTCATGGGTCCAACGCTTCCAATTGGTGCCTCGATCAAAACTCACAAACAAGCCTTCCTCCGTTCCCAAAAACAAAAGCGACGGAGCAACAGGGTCCTGCACGACGCTCAAGGCGTGTCCCGAAATCTCTCCACCGTCCATAACCAAACGTACCCATGATTCGCCGCCATCATTGGTACGGTAGAGGTATGGCTGCCAATTGTTCCTCCGGTAATCATTGACCACTACATATACCTCGTTCGGCTGATGTGAACTCACGTGTATTTGAGGAATCCAGGCTCCCACCGGGAATCGCTTAATATTCAGCGCATGATCTACCCATGTTTTGCCGCCGTCCGTGGTGTGCTGCAAACGACCGTCGTCCGTTCCAACCCATAGTTCGCCTTCACGCAGCGGATTCGGGGCGATGCACAAAATAGTGCAATGGTTTTCCGCTTGAGTGGCATCAATTGTAAGTCCGCCTGACTCAGCTTGCTTTTGTTTTTCCGGGTCATTCGTGGTCAGGTCTGGGCTAATTGTCCTCCAGCTATTGCCCTTGTCAGCGCTATAATGAACGAATTGCGAACCGAAATACAAGCCATCAGAGGCAAACGGATCTGCCGCTACAGCCGCATTCCAGGCATACCGCAAAGCCACCGAATCAGGCTGAACCGGCTGCACTCCCGTCTGGTCTCCAGTGATAAGATTGACTCGTGATAGTGACCCACCTTGGTACATGGCATAAGCCGTATTCAAATCATTTGTGGCGGGTAGCACATCAAAGCCATCACCGAAAAGTATTTCTTGCCAGTCGCTATTTCGGATTCCGCCTGAATGCCAAGCCTCACTCGGACCAACCCAAGAGCCATTGTCCTGCATCCCACCATAAATCCGATACGGAACAGCCATATCTACGGAAATGTGATAGAACTGGCCCAGCGGTAAATTATTAATGAATGACCATGTTTTTCCGCCATCCCTGCTGATGTTTAATCCGCCGTCGTTGCCATCAATGAGATAATTGGGGTCGTCTGGGTGAATATAAAATGCATGGTGATCAGGATGCACACCGCTGTAAGGCAAAATTGTGCGAAATGTTCGACCGCCATCTTCACTCATGTCTACCATGGAATAGAGGTTGAACAATCGGCGCTCGTTCGAAGGATCCGCATAGATATCCGCGTAATAAAACGGGCGATTTCCGACCTGATCACCTTGGATCATTGACCAACTTATGCCTCCATCTGTACTGTGATACAACGCGGTAGAATTCGACTCAATCAATGCATAAATAACATCAGGGTTGGCCGGACTAATGGTCAATCCCATGCGGCCCAATTCGCCACTAGGAAGGCCGTCATCCTCGGTGTATTGATTCCAATCATCTCCCCCGTTGTGCGTCACATAAAGCCCACTTCCCTCTCCGCCACTGGTAAAGAACCAAGGTTCACGTCGATGCGACCACATAGCCACCAATAACTTATCAGGGTTGGACGGATCAATGATCATATCCGCGACTCCAGTGCGCTCATCCACGTACAACTGATGATCCCACGTTTTGCCACCGTCAGTAGTTTTGTAAACACCTCGTTCAGGGTTGTCCCCCCAAGCGGTGCCAATGGCTCCAATCCAAACCGTCTGGTGATCTTCCGGATGAATGATGATTTTGTGAATGTTCTTCGTTCCCTCCAAGCCCATCAATTCCCACGAATTTCCACCATCGATGCTCCGGTAAACGCCACGACCGCTCGAATGAGAATTTCTCGGATTGCCCTCTCCGGTG
>MDSY01135166.1_pt1 | contig 14145 bp, 8 predicted proteins | sample 811131 | NCBI WGS metagenome assembly MDSY01 (sample SAMN05326643, study PRJNA326480) | marine metagenome | isolation source: seawater | place: Atlantic Ocean: South West | collected 2010 | reverse complement strand
TGCCCCCCCCCCCCCCTTTTCTGCAGGGGACGCTCAAGAGCCAGCTTGGAGAGGCCACCGTACTCACGATCGCCCACAGACTGCACACGATCATGTATTATGACCGCGTCGTCGTGCTCGACGCTGGGCACGTGGTGGAGAGCGGAGAGCCCATGGCGCTCAAGGATGCCGGCGGACGCTTCTCGCAAATGTGGGCGGCCACGGGCGACGATAATTCGCTCCACGGTGGTAGCAGGCTCGCGCGCGCCGCCAGCCAGGTGGACGCGGCAGCGGCCAGCTGAGGCTGCGTCGTGGGCACACACGGGGCTGAGTGAGGCGCACACGCTCGCATCTATAGCTACCTGTACTCCAATTCTCGAATCTGAGCTTCTCAGAAGCCTCGAGGCCATTGTAGGCTTGTTTGTAGTGGGGAGAGTGGAAGCCCATAAATGTTATTTTGATTGGGGGGGGGGGGTCCTAGAGCAGTAGTGGCAACGGCACATGTGTAGGCACAGCCCCTAGTTGCTTCACGTTTGCGATGCGCCCGGGTGTTGGCTTGGAGAAGCTCGGATTGCGCACTGGCAATCGAATCGACAAGAGACCTGATTGGCTGTATTAGACGCGTCACCGTGCTATCAGTAATGCTTTCAAGTATGATTATAATTATATAATTATAATAATATAAAAATATTATTAATAAAAATAATGATCTCATCACGCATATAAATATATATCTTTAAAAATACCATAACCATATAGCGATATGGATATATATAGTTAATAGTACACCTCAGCCTAGTTGAGCTGGTAGAAGCACACGCTCAAGCTCACGCTACCAGAAGCAGAAGAGAACGGTGAACTCTCTCACCCGATTTGGACCCACATGTCACACTCCCACTGGTTCGACTTACTACTGTACGTAGTACTGTACCTAGTAGTAGATCACAACGACTGCAATGCGAGGCCAATGGCATAGAAGGCAGCAGAGCCGAGAGCTATGCTGCCGGCACGCCTGACGATGTCGGCCGTCTCGTTTGGTATACACGCATCGCGCAAGACCACCGTGATCTTGAAGACCCGATACGAGACGAAAAAGTAGACAGCGGAGGTGAGCGCAAAGTTGATCCAGTAGTGGTCGGGCACCCACACCATGAGATACTTGGGCGATCCGTTGAGCCCCGTCGTCTTCATCCAGATATGGAACTGGAGAATGTAGGTCTCGAGCGTCACCTTGCCGCACCAGCTGAAGAGGTGCATCGAATACGTGCGCATCAGCGGCGACAAGTTGCGCAGGATCAGGTAGCATAGGATTGGGATCCATGAGGTGTATGGGTGCACCGCGTTGTACTGCCGCTTGCCGAGAGAAAAGTAGCGGAGGCGCCAGCCGAAGAGGACGGCGAGCACGCATCCGACGACGGCTCCCTTGGTCGCCAGACGCCGCTCCCTCGGCAGCGCCTCCACTTCAGAGAGCTTACGCTCAAACCAGGGGTAGCAGAGAGCGCAAAGCATCCCAAAGACCCACACGAGATGGTCGAGACCCGATCGAAAGAACCATTCATGCAAGGGGTCTGAGTTGAACTCTGGGTGGAGCGGATCCTCGAAACGGAGAAGGGCCATCATAGGGGAGAAGGCGGCGTTGAAGACGGCCGGAACATGGTAGAGGAGCACGGCGACGAGAAACGAGATTCCAATCTTCATTGTGCAGACGAGGTCGCTGCTATTGTATCGATGGCCGATGAAGAGCGGGATGAAGACCGTCAGCGTGAAGAAGGTGTGCATCGGGCAGATGTAATAGAGCATGTACTCGTTGTTCATAGTGATGCACATGAAGAAGACGAAAAAGTTGAGCCGCCACATCATCTGGACGAACCGCACGAGCGTAAAGTCGCGCTTAATGTAGTAATAGGAGAAGTTGCCGAAGCCCGTCATCCAGACATAGGCGGCGATGTAGATGCGGATCGCGTTGTAAATTTCCGTCGCCACAAAGTAATGGTAGAGGATGAACATGAGCTGCATCCAACCCTTCCACTCCTCAGTCTGATCGCGCTGCAGAGGCTTGGCGGCCGTCTCCACTGGGCCCCGCTGCGGCGCAGCCCTCAGAGTGCAGAGAGCGATGAGGAGGATGACGCCGTTGAGACCCCAGAAATTCAGACGGCTGTGCACCTTTGCACCCTTTGGAATGCACGTCGTCCGGTCACAGAGGTAGACGTAGCCCATGATCAGAGTAAACTCTCCCATGGCGCGGAGCACGTTGAGGTGTGAGTGCTTCAATCCAAAGAGAGTCGGCTGAGCTGACAGCTCGAGTGGCTCCGACTTGACGTCAGAGACCAGAGGGCACTCCACACCGGAGACGACACTGCCAGAATCATCACCGCCGGAATCGACGGTGCCGGAAGCAGTTCGCGAGCCGGCACCGGAACCGACACTAGCACCCAGCTCGCTCATCCCCGCATCCTCCTCGTCGGCGAGTGCGCTGTATGGTGTCAGCTTGGAGCCGAGATAGAAACCCGCCTCGGCACCCGCCCAAGCCGCGAGCACCACACCGTAAAAGACCGCGACACCGAGCTGGGCGGCGGAATACAACCGCACCTCGCTGATCGATGAGAGCCACGAGATGAGGCCGGTGTAGAGGCACGCGGTGAGGAGGGCGGCGCAGATGGACGCCACCTGTGGTAAGATGCCCGCTCGAGCTCCGGCTCGATGCTCCAAGAAGCGCGGCGACTCATGGCCGGGCTGTGCGCACCTGTGGAGGGCAGCACGTGGAGGCAGCACTTGCTTTGACTGCTGAGCTGAGCTCAGAGAGAGGGACGGTTGAGGTGAGTCTGCGGACCGGGAAGGGCAGATGGGTGGGGAGATGCCGCGTGCCTCGACGACATGCCACGATGTGTGAGCGATGCCTCCCGGGTCATGCACTTCTCCCGACGCAACCCCGTTCCTTCAAGTTTATTATCCTTATTGCGCGAGTGCCTAAGTTTCGCCCTGCTCTCCACCATGTCCACGCAGCGTCGCTTCTCCTGCTTCGACCTGCTGAAGTTCAACAATGTCAACCTGGACCCTCTGACGGAGACGTACAACATGTCCTTCTACCTCCAGTACCTCGCCAAGTGGCCGCAGTACTGCTTCAACGTGAACGCGGCGCACGGCCGGCCGATGGGCTACATCCTCGGCAAGGCGGAGGGCCATGGCGAGAGCTGGCACGGCCACGTGACGGCGGTGACAGTGCCCCCCGAGTACCGGCGGCTCGGCGTCTCCACTCAGCTCATGAGTAATCTCGAACGCGTCTCCGAGTGGGACAAGGCGTACTTTGTCGATCTCTTTGTACGAGAGTCCAACCAGATGGCCATAGGTCTCTATGAGCGCCTGGGGTACTCAATCTACCGGAGAGTGGTGGGGTACTATAGTGGGGTTGAGGACGCTTTTGATATGCGCAAACCGTGCTCTAGAGATACGCTACGGAAATCCGTCATACCCCTCGACCATCCAGTGTACCCGGAGGATATGTATGAAGACTGAGCAGTTGCATGGGAGCGAGCAGTGCAGTGGCGAGCATCAGCATTCAAGCTGCAATGGACTTACTAAGGCGAGATCGTATATAGCTATCACTCATTGCAGCGACCGATTCGACGGCTGAGTGCAAGGCATTGATTTACAGTTAGTCTTAGTGTAAGTGTTAGTGAGTTCGTACCAAGTCAAAGACATATTTCATATTCGATAGGCGTATTGGTATTGTTTTTGTTATTATTCTTAATTCTATTGGATATTCATTATGATTATCATTGATATTGATATTCGTATCATACATACAATAATTATAATACAGGTCGAAAACAAACAAGTGAACACTTCGATTCAGACTGCGTCATGCCTCCGAGGGATGCCCCACCAGGTCCTTCATGCACCCACAATATACGGTGACCACTTGAGCGCATCTTTTTCACTCCTCACCGCATCGACCTCCGCCTTGGCGGGTGGCGGCGCTCCGGCGGCGTTGGCTGCGAGGCGTTGTAGCTCCTCACGAACAGCGATGGTGACCGCGGCCTCCATGTCTCCGGGCAGATTGAGATCTCGGCACAGCTGACGCGCATACGATTCCGGTGCAAACGGCTCAGCCGGATTCCAAATGAGGCGATCACGCAGCTCGACGCCACGAACAGATGCGGAGACTTCGAGTTCGACGGGGTTCGGCTCCGGTCGCGGTGCCTCCTCTGCGAAGCTGACGGCCATCTTGATGGCCTCTTCGATCTCCACCACGAACTGCGACGGAAGATTCTCCTCCTCACACGTGAGCTTGGCAAATGCGAGAGGGGTCAATTGCGTCTCGTGCACGTTCCACAGGAACTCGTCCGAAAAGTCGCGCGTCGAGGGAGGGTCGAGGCTGGCGCCCTCGATGTCGACACGGACAGCGACGATCTGGTCGGCGCTCGGCGCGTGAGGGTACCACGCCTCCGCCAGAGACTTGCCGAGCGGGTTGAAGGCGGGAGAATTCGAGAGCTGGAACGTTCGCACCGCAGCATTCGCTGCGGCGGATGCGGCGCTGGCAGCGACGTAGGCGGTGTTGCCCGCGAAGAGGTGTGGGGAGGCACCCGGCGTCGAAATGCTCCCGGGAGCGCTCATCAGCGGCGTGCCGTCCGCCGCGAACCGAGGCAGCTTCATATCAGACATGGGCGTCGATAGACCTGATAGCGGGTCAATCGTCACGTATCTCTCTTTTGGAGGGCGGCCGCGGCCGCGGCCACGGCCGCGGCCACGATTCCCGCGACCGCTGCCGAGTTCGCTGCCTGGGATGCTCCCCGGTACACTCGCACACACCGGCGTGCCCCCGCCCATGAAGTCGTGGGGGGGCGCAGCCCCAAACATGGCTTGGCCCAGCAAAAACGAGCTTTGTACATGTACATAAGTACATAGGTGAAGTTAAAACAATAATAACTCCAACTGTTTGTTTCTGATTTGTACCGTTGCGCTGCCAAGCAAACACAAGGAAGCAACCCGCAGACAGACAAGGTGTAGGTTTCCTAGGTGAAGGTTTTCAAGGTACCCTACTAGTGTGAACACTGTTTGAGTGTTGGTGTGCACGAGCCGTTTTTTTCTAGCTCCGTTTGTCGTCTTTCTCGATCGTGTGTTACAAAGTTTCACGAGGAGGGGAGGAAACCGCCTTCTTGACTCGCTACGCAATTCAATATGAACAAGAATACACAATTTACAATAATGGGGGCTAATATTTCAAGGCTAGTCCTTGACCCCCTCGGCCATCCCATGCCCACTGCATCGAGATGATTGGAGGGAACCTGTTGTGCCTTGCGGTTGCGAGCGCATACGCGAGCCTCGAGACTGCGGACCTCAAGACGAGCACAAAGTGATCACACTCAGAAAGCAGCTCGATATCGGCCAAAGTGTCGAGCGCGACCCCACTCCCCTCTAACGCTCCCTCGGTTCCAACACGAAGCTCTATCGAGGTGGAGGAGGTGAAACGGTGGCGGTCCATCCGTACCGTATGGCAGTCGAAACCCCGCACGCGCTCGTTACATAATCTCGCAGCCTCCGGATCATCTGTCGCAAGCACTAAGCGGTTGACCCCATACCGTGTGCGCAGCTCGTCCGCAGCTTCAAAGTAACTCGCGTTCAGGTCCGACGGGCAGTATCGGGAGCCGAGGGCACACGAATCACCCCTACGGATGTGCATACCGATTGCAGCAGGAAGCGCGAGCGCAGAGCCACGATCCACTGAGACGCTCTCACTCACTGAGACGCTCTCGCGGCGCAGCTCAACCTGTTTACGAACGGCGTACGTCATCCGACTGAAGAGATAGCGTATGAGCTGGCCCCGTAGCCAAAGGGAGCCGAAGCGCTCGTAGCGAGGGATGGATATGGTGCCCCCACCACCAGCCTTCCCACCCTTCCTCGATCTCCCGCCCAATCTCACGCGTCTCCTACGCAACCGTGATGGCGCCGTGCCACCGGTCGCACGAGCGCCAGCCGCCGCCGCACGTCTACTGGCTGCCGCCTGCTTGTCGGCTGCGTGGTCGGCGGCGCTAGGTGTGGCGCAGCAGCTCGAGAAGGCAAAGAAGCAGCGCGGCGAACGATCCTCCCCGCACAGCGCCTCCGACGGCGCCCATTCCACCAGAGCGCGAGAGCCTAGCACGAGCTGATCGCCACGGTGGACGGCCACTGAGAGGTGCATCAAGAAGAACTCGAGCGCAGTGCCGAAGCCGATGGTGGGGAGCGTCTCCACGTAGTAGATGCTTGAATTCGTCGCCGCACACCCAGAGCCACGCAGCTGCGATGATGCGAGCTCCCTCTGTAGCGAATGCGCAGCCTCGAGCGCGGCGCGGCGCGGCGGCAGCTGGAGAGCAGCCGGCGTCGGCAGGTAGCGAAGAGGATCCTTGCCCTCTGGAGAGGAGCGGTTTCCGATGGGTTTGCTGAGGCCCAAGTCCGCACAACCGTCGCCCCTCCCGCTCGGCGCAAGACCGCTCCGAGTGAGCGCCACCGTGCTGCAGCGGACGCCTCGCACGATCGGCTCGATGCTCGAGAGAGGTATCGACGGCGCAGGGTGGTTCGCAAGAAGCGAGCTGGAGTGGCTGAGGGTCTCGACGCCAGCACTCCACCTCATCGGGCACGCATCGGGCCTCGACGCGTCCCAGAAGGCCCTGACGCTCGCTCCGAGCAAGCCGAGCATCGCGCCCGTTTTTGTCCGATCGATTTTTATCGTAGGAACCTACCTGGTATGTAGCCGGCAATGGAGGGAGTCCTTAAAGGAGTAACCGTAACACTTTCACTTTGACTTTCACCACAGTCGACAGTGTCTAGACAGTGTCTAGCTCTAGCCGCAGCTGTGACTAAATCTCAGAGTCTACTACCTCTACCGATACCGTACCTATTCACGTACCAGGGTCACCCGGGTACAGAGCTTATCGGAATAGACACTCGTCGCACGGTAAATGGCGCGGTGCATAGCCTCGCAGACTCACTACAATTCTAGTAAACGAATGCGTCTAGAATGGGATACCTTACTCACTAGTCATGGTAGATCCGATGTGTTGTACACGTAGCTGTAGATATCATGCGTATAGATCATGGTACACGAGAGTCGTGCTGGATGAGCCCCGCCGTGCGAATCTCGAGTGAATCTCGAGTCTCGCGAGCGTCTCATTTGATTGAAGGCGAATCTCAGTCCAAGGGTTCTAATTCGAAGATGTCAATCATCTCACTCAGCTTGAGTCCGGAGCGAACACCCTTCATAAAGGAGACGAGCTTTTCTTCTTCCTTGGCCGACTCTTGCTTGTCTGTCGTCTCTTGCTTGTCTTCCGCCTCTTGCTTGTCTGTCGTCTCTTGCTTGTCTTCCGTCTCTTGCTTGTCTTCCGCCTCTCGCTCTGCCGATGCTCGCGGCGAGTCCTCTCCCCCCTTTGGGGCGAGGTCGACAAAGTGGATGTCTGAGCTCTCTGCCTGCCAGGCCTGAACGCACCCACTCGAGTCCTTGAGCGGCTCGACCCGTAGCGTATGCACAAAGGCCTCCCCATTCTTTGTATATGAGAGGAGGGGGGTCTGTCCGAAGCCCTGTATCCGCAAGCAGCCCATGAGGGTCTCGAGGCAGTCGGCGCTCTCGGGGGGCCCAGCGATCACTCCAGCGAGCATCTTGTGGCTCATCTCAGACTGTGAGAAGCCCAGGTGAGCCAACCACGCCTCTGAGGCCCAGAGCACTTTGTACGGCTCAGTGCTCGTCAGTAGCATCTGCATCCGGTTGTTGATGGGCGGCATCGCGTGCTGGGCGGCGTCGACGCCGGTGGGCACTGTGGGAATCTCATTCTGCTCGCCTTGCGCACTGGTCGTCATGTCCATGCCAACGCTCGCTGATGGGTCCGCAGCCGCGCCGGGGTTTTCGACGAGAGACTCGAGGAATTGCATATCATTGAGCTGTTCTTCGAGTGCGACTGGGAAGATGACCGTCTCGTTGTTGCGAGAGGTGAGGATCTCTCCCTGACTAATCTTCCCCAGCTCAAACCGGTGCGAGTAATCGCAACTATGTGAGTAAGGAGGCGCACCGCTGTGGCCGTTGTGGCTGTTGTGGCTCTGTGCACCGCGGATACCATTGGCTACGAGAGTCGAACCCATCTCCCAAAAGGGTACCTGGTCGAGGCTGTTGGCGCGCGGTCGCTGCTGCGGAGAGGCGTGTGGACTCGGCTGATCCCTCCCACTCAACGAACGCTTCGACGGCTGCTGAGGCACGAAGGTGTCGTCGCCCGTTTCGCTCGCGAGCTTGCGGGCGCGTTGCCGCCTATTTTGGAACCAGACCTGCACCTGGCGCTCTGTGGCGTTGAGAGAAAGGGCGAGGCGGCTGCGTATGGTGCTGCCCGGGAACGGGTTCACCGTGTACTCCGCCTCGAGCAGGTCCACCGAGCTATTGCTCCAGGTGGTTCGGGAGGCCTTGTTGGAGGCCTTGTGTCCCTGCGGCGGCGGCGACATGTTGATGATCGAGATGGGCGAGGACGGAGCCTCGTCAGAGGAGGAGCCTCCCGTGGAGCTGGATGGCGCTTGTGCTATCGGCATTGTCGTCGGCTCGAAGGCCCGCTCGACCTCCATCGTGGAGACGAGCGAGGACTGGCCGTCGGGTCTATGACAATCACGCCTGGCTCTTTGTCGAAGGCTCAGAAGTTTTTGGCGTCCCGGCCATTTTAATTTGCACGGTAGAAAAACTTGCCTGAGGGGGTGGAATGTGATGAGGGGATTTTTGAAAAAAAAATGAGAGCCACAGCGATAAAAAGCAGGAGACTTTTTAGGCCTTCTTGGAAAAATCGCCCGGACCTTCGACGGAGAAAATGGTGCTGCTGAGCACCCGAGTGGCGGCTGCGGCTGTGGCGACGCGGGTGCCGCTGTTTGTCATGTGCGCGGCAGCGCTGACGCCACCACCTGCTGCCACGGACGTCTGGCGACCCACCTTTGACGACGTTGACCGCATCTCATGGGGCCGACCGGCGAAGCGGAAGGGTACCGGATCTCGCGGCACGCCACACCGGCTCAACGAGGAGGAGCGGTTGCTGTATGACATGGCGCGTTCCAAGGGGTTTGTTGAGATCGCCGGCTCTGGCTGGCGCAGACAACGCTCCGATGCCCCACTCTGCAACACCTACCGCAGCTGGTGTGATGCGTGCGCCCAGCCAGCAATCGTACTCCATAAGAGTTCTGATGGCATCGACACAGTGGTGCTCGACATCTCACCGCTGCGGACGCCAGAGGCGTTCGAGACTGCTGCTGCGTTCAGCCTCTCGCTCGAGACCGCCACCGGCGGCTGGATCGACGCTGAGGGGGCCGCGCCTGATCCCACTGAAGCCGCCGGTGCGGCCGCCGGTGCACACGGGGCCGGTGCACACGGTGCCGGGGAGGAGGCGAGAGTGCTGGCTGATGCGGAGGCGAGTGCGGAGGATATTCTGAGCGGCCGCGCTGATGCGTTCCAGACCGAACCCATCCACCGGCTGCCGCGGTATCATGTGGCATGGCAACGACCGCGGCCAGAAGCAAAGGCGCTCTGCAAGCTGCTCGCGCAGCAATGGCGCACAGCGCAGACGGCCAAAAAAGGGGGCGGCGGCGCCAAGGGGATGAAGAAGGCACGCGGCGCGCCGCAGGTCAAACCAGGTGCCTCACGCAGGCATGGAGGGTACGGCATAGGCTGAGCTTATTCTATCGTTACAATATATAATATAAATGCTCGTGGGTCGTGTGAATATATGCAATATGAATATCAATATAGGGTTCCTATATTATTTTTATTTATAGGATCCTATATGTATATATAAATATGAAATATTAATATCATTAATAAATATCTGACGGGCAACTCTAGCTGTATTGTTTTACTAGTAGATGCTGTCTGCCAAGCCGATACGAGGCGTTCTGAAGTGGCGACTAGCGCCATGGTTTGAAAGCTGCCCAATCGACGAATCCTCTCAATCTCGTCATATGTGAATTCATTCTAGCGCACAAATGGAGGTGCGGCAATCGTCCTACCCGATCGGTATGTCTCCGTGTGCTTCGGGCTTGCAGTTGACGCCTCCGGGGTGCAAGCACTTGGTGGGCGGTGGGGGCGCAGCAGGAGAGAAGGCGGAGTCGAGGCTAGCCGGCGGCGGCGACGCTGGCGCACACTGGCGGTCGCAGCATTCAGTCGTGGAGCTTCGGCCGCCGGAGCTCTCTTTGCCGGTGCGTTGGCTGCACCAGCGGACGCATCTGCAGGTGCACTCAGGGTAGTTGTACTCCTCGCCATCGATCCAGGTGTTGCAGATGTTGGCTCCGGTGTACTCGCACCCCTCATGCTCAACACGCCACAGCCCCGTGTCGTCAATATTCTTAGCGACCAGCGCCTGATGCATCGTCTGCCAGGTGGCCGGGGTCATCTTTGGCGTGCGTGTCATGAGCCAGAGCCCGTCATAGGCGGTCTTGCCTTTGACGATGCACTCGCCGTTCACGTTGGTCTCAGTCGGCTGCCCACCGACGACGATCGCCCACTCGTAGCCCTTGTCGCGGATGTGCTGGAATCCGCGATTGCTCTTCGCAGGCGGCGGCGACGGACCGGGCGCCGGCGCCGCGGGCCTCGAGCTCTTGACGTACAACTCGACGACGTCGACGGTGACGCCGCCACGGCGTCCTGCAGGCCCAGGGATCTTACCGCCCTGCGCACCCCTCGCACCCACAGAGTACCACCACCCGTTGCCTCTCGCACCGTCGAGGAGCGAATAGTCGGAGCAGCGTTCGAGTCCGTACCACCCCTTGCTCGAGAAGGCGACGGCGATCTTCTTGTATCCTTCGACGGTGCACTTCTTGGTGGCGGGGAGGACGGGATTGGAGGTCTGTGACCACACATTCGTCGTCTTCTTCTCATCGCCACCGAGGTTCGGCCACTTCATCTTAAAGGTGAGCTTTCCGTCCTCACGGTACGCTTCGAGTTCGTCGAGGATCGAGTACTGGCTCGCTGTGGGATCGTTGGGATTGAGCGACCACTGGTCGGCCTCCCTGCGCCAGTTCTCCTTGGGCCCGTCGACCGTCTGCCTGAACACCAGCACCCACCCATCCTTGTCCTTCTCGCGACGGCCGAAACGACGGACGCCGCCGCCGTCGCCGTCGTCCGCGTCGATGCTCCGGCGAGACTCGGGAGAGTAGCCAACGTCGAGGACCCACATTGGCTTTGCGAGGCTGTTGGGTGTGAAGCATGGTGCGATGAGCATTTTCTTGCCGGTCTGATCATCCTCCACGTACCCCTTCTCCATCTGTCGCACACAGAGCGGCTTGTTGCCATCCCAACCGATGGCCCCGTTGGTATTGCTGCTGCCTTGATGCACGGGTCCGTTGACGCCGCCTTGGTTGGCGTACCAGTAGGCGGCGTAGAGCGAGGACTCGCGCGTGTCGCCGATGAGCTTACTGACGCCCACTGGCGACCCTTCCTCCAGCACGACCGTCCGCAGCCCGCAGTAGAAGGCGTCCTTCTTATGGTCGGCAGTCTCCTGCTGCTCCTGAACGTACCACGTGCCCTTGACGAATTCGCGCACGTTGAAAGGGTCCTTCGGGGTGCCTTCAGTGTCCTGCTGGAGGTCCATGGCCGAGTACGATAACTCGAATGCCTCGCACGACTTGGGCTGCGCCTCGGACACCTGCAAGCCGATGGTCCTCGTCTGCTCTGTCTCCCTCGGCAGATCTCCTCGAGTGCCATGGGACATTGCGGTGGCCATACCCGAGGCGAGGGCGATGGCGGTGACGACGAGCGAGGCCACAATCACCCATTTCCACCTGCTCGCAGGCTTCGCCAACTCAACGGCCGCCGTGGAGCTCACGGCCGACTCCTCCGTCTTGCGCAACTCGATGCGGGCACCCATCCGATCCTATGGTGTGTGTTACAAGCACAAAAAAACGCTTTCTAAAAAGCTGAAAGAAGTTCTTAACGCCACCGGTCTGCCTCATCTCTTGATTTCGGGTTGTCCCCTACCACGGCGTCGCAAGGACTGCGATGGCGCCAGCGACCGTTCGTGCGCAGGGCGCTCGGCATCTGACCGAGGAGAATCCCATGACAGTAACGGTGCGCACCTCGCACGCCCTCTCGCCGCGCAGCCCGGGCCCAGCGAGGGATTCCAATGTGTCGTGTCGACAGTGCTGGTGTACACGGCACACACCTCAGCCAGGCCACCCCTGTCGGGGCGGAGATGTGTCGAGTGAGGCGGTTGGGGCGCGTGGGTGACGAGGCCCGATGCGCCTCATCATTCGACCACTCCCGCCATGCACACCCATCGCCTCTCCCACGCCCACACCTCCCTCTCAACCCCTTTTGGCCCTCCCGTTCGCCCTTTTGCAGGAGGCACTTGCGGCTGCGAAGGCTGAGGGCCTCGAGCTGCAGCCTGGGAAGGCGACCGGGTACAAGGGCGTGTACACGAAGCTCACCAACGGAGAAGTCTCCTTCAAGTCCAAGATCAAGCGCCCCAATGGCCAGAACGAACTCCTCGGCTGCTTTCATACGGCTGAGGAGGCCGCGCTCGTCTACGCGCGCGCCAAGCGTGACGGCGGGGAGCTCGAGCTGCCTCCGGAGCCCGAGGCGGCCGAGTACGGAGAGTATCCGGTCGACGACGAAGGCAACCCCTACCACGACTACGAGCGCTCCGCCGCCGATAGCCATCATATCAGCGAGGAAGAGCTCTTCAAGATTAACGAGCTGTTGGCGCTCCGACTCGCCGCCAAGAAGCGTCGTGACTTTGACGACGCGGACAAGTTGCAGGCGCAGCTGAGGAGGCAGTACCGTGTGGAGGTCCAGGACCGTCTCCTCGAGTGGAGGCTCATGGGACCGCAGGGTGCCACCGCAGCCTCCACTCGAGTCGGAGAGCATGATTATATCAGAGCGGATGACGACAGTTCAGAGCTCACCGAAGAACAGGTATGTATATATCCATCTCACACCGATTCCTCCCCCATGCATCCCCCATATGCCAGACCCCACTCTCCCTCCATATCACCCGATCCATTTTCTCTGAGGTCAAGTCTCACACTTGACCCATTCCTCCCCCATATGTCTGACCCCACTCTCCCTCCATATCACCGGATCCATCTTCTCTCTTCTCTCTCAGCTTGAAGAGGTGAATGCGATGCTGGCGCAGCGTCTGGCGGCGAAGAAGATGCGTCGGTTCGACGAGGCCGACTCGCTCCAGGCCGATCTCCGCCGGATGGGCGTCGAGGTTGACGACCGCACGCTCGAGTGGCGCGTGGCGTACAGCACAGCGTTCGGCGAGGGGCCGCTCCACGATTATGAGCGCGACCCGACCGACGAGATCGAGATCGATGAGAAGACGCTCTCAAAGATCAACAGCCTGCTCGGCAAGCGCCTCGCGTTCAAGAAGAAGCGCGAGTTCGGCAAGGCCGACAATCTCCAGAGTGAGCTGCGCACGCGCTACGGTGTCGAAGTGAGCGACAAAGCGCTCTCGTGGCGTATCGCCTATGACAACCCACGCGGTGCGACCCAGAAGATCGACTTGAGCAGGGCGGGCCTCGACATGGGAGAGAAGCCGTACCACGACTACATCCGCGCCGAGACCGATTACGCCGAACTCGACGAGGCAACCATCCACGCGGTGGATCTGTTACTCTCGGAGCGTCTGAAGGCGAAAAAGTCGAGAAACTTCGACCGCGCAGATGCCATCCAAGACCAGCTGCGCGACGAGCTGGGCATCCACGTGGACGACCGGAAGCTCGAGTGGCATTACGACAAGTCATCCACCGGCCCAGGCGCCAGCGGACGCCGCGGCGGCGGCAGGAACTCACGCGGCAGGGGCCCGAGCCGCGGCGGCGGCAATGGCGGCAGCCGCAGGCCCAACCTTGGCGCCAAGCCGAAGCCCTCCAAGCCGCAGATCGCCGCGCCCGGATCTGTCGGCGGCTCGTTTGCCGATGTGAAGAACGATCGGGCCGACGACAACGGACCAAGTATGAAGGTCTCCGTGATGAAGACGGATGCGGGAGAGTCTCAAGGGAAGCGTACGCCTGACGAGATCTTCGCCGAAGTGCGCGCGCGCGCCGCGGCCGACGCGGCCAAGAAGGCCGACGCGGCGGCGGACATCGAGCCGGCGGCCGCCGCCGAGACCTGTGCGACCGATGAACCTCCTGCCGCCCACCCAGACTGTGACGCGGCTCCTGGCGGCGATGCGCCCGCCG
>MDSY01092924.1_pt1 | contig 14151 bp, 11 predicted proteins | sample 811131 | NCBI WGS metagenome assembly MDSY01 (sample SAMN05326643, study PRJNA326480) | marine metagenome | isolation source: seawater | place: Atlantic Ocean: South West | collected 2010 | reverse complement strand
TCTGCTATCATTTTCTCTCCAATGCTCTCTTTGGCCCCTGACCCTTTGTCCAAATAAATATATTGTAGTCCCAATTGTTCTCCCGCTAAAGCAGTTGCGGCTGCAATAGAACTTTTATTTTTTGGTATTGGTAGAGATTCACTCATATAAATTGCGGAGTTTAAATTATCTCCCTCTACGAGAATATACCCACATGGTAAAATTTCTAGGTTACTAGCTTTGATTTTAAATGCTGATTTGACATGTTGTCCTATCAAGAGTTCGGGATTTCTTCCACTTATGAGAGATAATAAAAATAAGCCATCAGCATACTTAGAAATTTGTTGGTTATCTCCTGGGAAAATTAAAACAGGCTTGGAGGAAAGAGTTTTAATTTCCTTCAAAAAATCATCGAACATCTGGTGATTAATTAAACTCCCACCAACTAAAATAAAGTCACAAGTAGAATTATTTGTTAGAGAAATTAATTCGTTTATTTTATCAAAAAGAATCTTATCAGGATCAATTAAAACACACCATTGTTTTTCTCCTTTTGATATTTTGTCGCTTATAATCTCCTTAATCATAATTAATTGTAAAATCTGTGTTGTAAGCTAAAAAATAATTTCGATAGTTGGATACTTTTAAATTACTAGAGAATGAAAAATTTGGATGTTTGCAAAAGCCTTTATATCCATCAGAGGTTTTTTTGACAATTAAATGACTGTTAAATAAAACAGTATTGTCTTTTTTAGATTTATAAAGGACCTCTTTTATACACCATTTTTTAAGTAACTCTTTTAAATTATTTCCCTCTTTGAAGTCTTCTTTATTTATGAATTTGTGTTTTATTTTTAAAGTGTCTCTGTTGTTTTGTTCTATATCAATCCCACATGGATAATCTGCAATTATAATTGCAATTGTATTTTTTGTGTGAGTTATAGAAATCTTTTTATTGGATTGTTCAATATAGGGAACTCCATTTTTTGAAATTAATATTTCATTATCAATAAGTTCATTAAAAAGAAGTTTTGCAGCATAAATCTGCCATTTTCTACTTTCATTTTTGAAATTTATAAAATCCTTATGGTAATTAGGGTGAATTATCTTGCAATGATTTAGATTAAATTCATCTTGATTAAACTCCCAAATACCAACTTTATAGTTAGTTCCTTTAGATATTTTTTGTAATGGCAAATCTTATAATTAAATGTAATTTATTTCTTTGCTTAAATAATTGACATTAAAAAAAATGTCTTTTTTCAGTTGATTTAAAAGAGCCTCTTTATATTTGTTCAAATATCCTAAAAATAAAGATGATATTTAATGATAATAACATAATTTCCATTTCACATGAAAATAAAAAAAGAAATTATCTAATATTGTGAAAATAATATGTAAATAATAAGATTTTAAAGTTATCTAAGTTAAATAGAATCGTAAATTAATTTCAGCAAATTATTAATGAAGGATTTATATATATATAATTCTCTATCTTCTAAAAAAGAGAAATTCATCCCTATTGAACAAGATCATGTTGGAATGTATGTCTGTGGTCCCACTGTCTACAGCAATGTTCATGTTGGAAATGTGAGAACGTTTATGTCCTTTGATATGGTTTATCGATACTTATTGCATTTAGGATATAAGGTAAGATATGTTAGGAATATCACTGATGCAGGACATTTAGAAAATGATGCCGATGAAGGAGAAGATAGAATAGCAAAAAAAGCATATTTAGAGAAAATTGAGCCTATGGAAGTCGTACAACGCTATACCGTAGATTTTCACAACACATTAAACCGGTTTAATTTTTTATCCCCTAGCATTGAACCTACGGCAACTGGCCATATTATTGAGCAAATAGAAATTATCAAGAAAATTGTGAAAAAGGGTTTTGCTTATGAAGTTAAAGGGTCTGTTTATTTTGATGTTTTAAAATACAATCAAGAAAACAACTATGGAAAATTAAGCGGAAGAAAGATTGAAGATTTAATACACAATACTCGCTTACTCGATGGACAGTCAGATAAAAAGAATCCACAAGACTTTGCACTTTGGAAACGTGCAGAGCCCCAACATATAATGAGATGGCCGTCTCCTTGGGGAATTGGTTTTCCTGGATGGCATTTGGAATGTACTGCAATGAGCACTAAATACTTAGGTAAAAAATTTGATATTCATGGAGGAGGTATGGATTTGAAATTCCCGCATCATGAATGTGAAATCGCTCAAGCTGAAATTTGCAATGATAGCAGCCCGGTTAATACTTGGATGCATACAAATATGCTCACCTTAAATGGTCAAAAAATGGCTAAATCAACTAGAAATTTTATTTTACCAAATGATTTTTTTACAGGAAATAGCAAACATATAAGTAAAAGTTTTTCTGCCGGTTGCGTTAGGTTTTTCATTCTTCAGGCACATTATCGTAGTATTTTAGATTTTTCAAATGAAGCATTATTGGCTTCTGAAAAAGGGTATAATAAATTGATGGAAAGTATTCGTATTTTAGAAACATTGAGTCCCTCTTCAAACACTTCAGGTTTTAATGTCGTATCGTGGAAAGAGAGTTGTTACAATGCAATGAATGATGATTTTAATTCTCCTATTTTAATTGCAGAACTATTTAGTGTGGTAAAATTTATAAATCAGGTAAAAGATGGAATCTATGCAGTTAGTAAAAAAGATTTGGAGATTATTATTAATACGGTAAATATATTTGTCTTTGAGATTTTAGGCCTTCAAAATATTAATGAAGCTGCAAATCAATACAAAGAAAAATTAGAAGAGACTTTAGAATTGCTAATTAAAATGAGATCGGAAGCAAGAGCTAATAAAGACTTTGAATTATCTGATAAAATAAGAATTGAATTAGATGAAATTGGCATTCAACTTAAAGATTCTAAAGGAGGTACTACCTTTAAATTTGATTAAACATGAAGTTTTTTATTATAAATAAAATTTTCCTGATTTCTAGTTTGGTCTTTGGAATAAATAGTTTTTTTTCTCAAAACAGTTTAGTAGATTCTTTATTTAGCACTAAAGGGGAACAATATTTTTCTTTCGATCCTCCAAAAAATATAAACGCCGTTAGTGAAATTATTTCTATAGACCACAAATCAAATTCATACAAAATTTATGCTTACGCTAATAAAAAAGAATTCATTGATTTTTTAGATTTAGAAATTCCGTTTGAAATAATAAATAACGAAATACAAATCTTTGAGCCTAACGCTTCTAGATCCTCTTGGAATTTTTATCCCAACTACCAAGAATACGAAAATATGATGCAAGCATTTGCAGATTCTTTCCCTTCAATTTGTAAACTTCATAATCTTGGAACATTAAATTCAGGACATAAAATATTAGCAGTTCAAATATCTAATAATGTTGGGATTCCTGAAAATGAGCCTTCGTTTTTGTATACATCTTCTATGCATGGAAATGAGCTAACTGGCTATGTTTTAATGTTGAGGTTAATAGATGAAATTTTAAATGGCTATAGTATCGGCAATTATACCAACATTGTCAATGGATTAGATTTATGGATTAACCCTTTAGCTAATCCCGATGGAGCATTTGCTGTGAGTGATCTGTCAGTTAGTGGTGCTGTAAGAGGAAATGCGAATTGGATTGATTTAAATAGAAATTATCCAGACCCTTTAGATGGCGATCATCCAGATGGAAACCCGTGGCAAGAAGAAACTATAATTTTTATGAATCTTTCGGATTCTATTTCTTTTAGTATGTCTTGTAATTTTCATACAGGAGCAGAAGTCTTTAACTATCCTTGGGATACTTGGTCTAATTTAACTGCAGACGATTCTTGGTGGCAAAACATTGGTTCTAGGTACGCAGATACTGTTCAGCAACATGGACCTTTGGGATATTTTAATGACTTAAATAATGGACTTACTAATGGATGGGTATGGTATGAGGTTGATGGAGGAAGACAAGACTTTATGAATTATTTTAAACGATGTAGAGAATCTACAATTGAACTTTCTTCAACTAAGGTTCCAAGTCCTTCTACTTTGCCAAATTATTGGAATGCAAATAAAGTTTCTTTGATTAATTATATGGAAGAGTCTCTAAATGGTCTTAGAGGAATAGTCACAGATTCTATTACAGGACAACCACTTAGTGCTCGAGTAGAGATTTTTGGCCATGATTACGACAGCTCTCACGTATATTCAAATTTGCCAGTGGGAAATTACCACAGATATTTAAGTTCAGGCAATTATTTAGTTAATTTTAACTCTCAGGGTTATGAAAGTAAGTCCATAAATGTAGATATTTACAGTTCAACTGCTACAGTTTTAAATGTACAATTGGGAGAGAGTAACTTTGTTGGAATTGGTGATGTCAAAAGTGAAAAAAAGTTGATAAAAAAAGTTGATATCTTGGGAAGAGAAGGTTCTGAAAATTCTCTGCAAATTCAAATATTTGACGATGGGTCAACATTAAAAACATTCAATAATAAAAATAAATAAACATGAAAAACCTTTTAATTATTTCAATTTCGTTTATATCTTTAAGCGTTTTTTCTCAAGAAAAATTTGAGACTAACAGAAAAGATAGCGATTATAAATTCAAAGTTCTTAAAGATTTAGAAGCTACAGATGTCCAAGACCAAGGAAGAACTAGTACTTGCTGGAGTTTCTCTTCTTTATCATTTTTTGAATCTGAAATTATAAGAATAAAAAACGAACGTCATAATCTTTCAGAAATGTTTGTTGCCCGAAATGCTTATTTAGGGAAAGCCGAAAATTATCTTAGAATGTATGGTACTTTTACTTTTGGTCCTGGTGGGGCATTTCACGATATTCCATGGGTTATTAAAAGGTATGGTATTGTTCCAGAACTAGTTTATAAGGGTTTGAACTATGGAAGTGCCACTCATAAGCATTCAGAAATGGAAGCGGTCTTAGATGCTGCTGTTAAAGCATTGGCTAAAAAGCCACAGAACGGAAAACTCACACCAGTTTGGAAAAATGGTATAGAAGGTATTCTTGATGCATATTTAGGGGAGATTCCTAGTGATATAGAAGATTTTATTTTCACTTATAAAGGAAAGGAATATAATCCAAAATCCTTTTCGAAATCCTTAGGACTAAATATGGACGATTATATTTCTATTACTTCATTTTCTCACCATCCATTTTATAGTCAATTTGTGTTAGAGGTTCAGGATAATTGGGCAATGCAGTCTAGTTACAATCTTCCTCTTGATGAGTTTATGAATGTAATGGAACAAGCTATCATGAATGGATATACATTTGGTTGGGGAGCAGATGTCTCAGAAAAAGGTTTTGGCTATAGAGATGCTTTGGCAATTGTTCCTGAAGACGAATCAACCATCCAAAAATCTGGTAAGGATAGTAAAAGATTTAACGATGCTGGTGCTGTAAGAGTTAGCAATGCTTTTGTTTCTCCAGTAAAAGAGAGAAATATTACCCAAAAAGATAGACAAATTGCATTCGATAATCAAGAGACGACGGATGATCATGGTATGCATGTAACTGGCTTAGTAGAAGATCAAAAAGGGACTAAGTATTTTATAGTTAAAAATTCTTGGGGCGAAAGTAATGATCGAGATGGTTATTTCTTTGCTTCATTTCCTTATGTAAAGTATAAAACGTTAAATATTCAAGTACATAAAGACGTATTGTCAAAAGATCTCAAAAAGAAATTAGGGATTAAATAATGTTTAAAATATTGGAATATTTATTGATTGCTCCCATATGGTTATATCAAAAATTAATTTCTCCTTTTTTTCCTAGTACTTGTAGATTTAACCCTACTTGTTCTCATTATGCAATAGATGCTATTAAATTGAAAGGCCCCTTTGTTGGATTTTGGTTAGCTTTAAAAAGAATTTTAAAATGTAACCCCTGGGGGGGGACTGGCTATGATCCACTTCCCTAAAATTTCAATATGCTAAAATTAGATATGCATTCTCATATAATTCCAAAAAATCTTCCAGACTGGGAAAAAAAGTTTGGTTATGAGGGTTTCATACGATTAGAACATCATAAACCTAGCTGGGCTAAAATGATGAAAGGAGATGTTTTTTTTAGAGAAATAAATCACAATTGTTGGGATCCTGAAATTAGAATAAATGAGTATGAAAAATATTCTACTCAAGTTCAAGTAGTATCTACAATTCCCGTTTTATTTGCTTATTTTTCAAAACCAAAAGATGGTCTAGAAGTCGCTAGATTTTTAAACGACGATTTAGCGAATTTGGTTAATAAATATCCTAAAAAATACATTGGTTTAGGCTCTTTGCCTATGCAAGATCCTGAGCTTGCAGTTCAAGAACTATTTAGAATCAAAGAATTAGGGCTAAAAGGGGTGCAGATAGGTTCTAATATTGAAGATAAAAATTTAAATGAACCTGATTTTTTCCCTGTTTGGGAAGCCTGCGAAAAGCTTGGATTGGCTGTATTGGTTCATCCATGGAACATGATGGGTGAGAAAAACATGAATAAATATTGGCTTCCTTGGCTAGTTGGAATGCCAGCGGAAACATCTCGTGCAATGTGCTCAATGATATTTGGTGGAATATTTGATAAATTTCCTCATTTAAGAGTAAACTTTTGTCATGCAAGTGGATCTTTTTTATCAACTATTGGAAGAATTGAACATGGTTTTAACACCAGACCAGATCTTGTTGCTGTAGACAATCCTATTAGTCCTAGAGAGTATTGTGGTCATTTTTGGGTAGATTGTATTACTCATGATCAAGACATACTCAATTATATTTTAAAAATGCAAGGTTCTAAAAGAGTTACATTGGGAAGTGATTACCCATTTCCATTGGGAGATTTAGAAATAGGAGAGTTTATAAATCGAATGAATTTGGAAAAATCTGTTGTTGAGGATATTTTTTGCAATAGTACTTTAGAGTGGTTAAACCTAAAAAAAGAAATGTTTGTATGAGAGTTTTATTTTTGTATTTATTAGTACTATTATATTATGTGCCATCATTTTCACAAGATGCTTATTGGCAACAAGAAATAAAATACGATATGAATATTGATTTTGACCACAAAAATCATCAATTTGATATCCGCCAAGAAATTACATACGTCAATAATTCTCCTGACGATTTGTCAAAAGTTTATATGCATTTATTCTATAATGCTTTTCAGCCGGGATCTATGATGGATGTAAGATCAAGGTCAATTGCCGATCCTGATTCAAGAGTTATGGATAGAATTTATAATCTTGATAAAAATGAAATTGGTTTTCAAAAAATTTTAAATGTAAATAATGGTTCCAATAATTTGACTTTTTTTCAAGAGGGAACTATTTTAGAGATTTTTTTAATTAAGCCTCTTAAATCTGGAAAGAAACTAAATTTATTTATTGATTGTAAAAGTCAAATTCCAATTCAAATACGAAGAACAGGAAGATACAATAAAGAAGACGTAGCTTATTCTATGACTCAGTGGTATCCCAAAATGTGTGAATATGATTTGGAAGGCTGGCATACTAACCCTTATATAGGAAGAGAGTTTTACGGAGTTTGGGGGGAATTCAATGTAGTAATTAATATTGATAGTACATTTATTTTAGGAGGGACTGGAATTCTTCAAAACCCAAATGAAATAGGTCATGGATATGAAACAAAAAAGAAGAATAGTAAGATGAATTCCTCAAATAAATTAAAATGGCATTTTAAAGCAGAGAATGTCCACGATTTTGCATGGGCTGCTGATCCGTTTTTTATTCACGAGCAAACTTCCTTAGACAACGGAACTATAATTCATTTTTTACACAAAAACGACTCTTTAAATAACAATTGGAAACTATTACAGCCATATGCTGTAAAGTGCTTTGAATATATGAACGAAAATTATGGTGAATACCCTTACAAACAGTATTCAATTATTCAAGGTGGTGATGGTGGAATGGAATATCCAATGTGTACCTTAATTACTGCTGAGGGATCGTTCAAAGGATTGTTAAGCGTTACTGTTCACGAATCTATTCATAGCTGGTTTCAGGGTATTCTTGCGACTAACGAGTCTAAATATGAATGGATGGATGAAGGATTTTGCACCTATGCACAATATGAAGTATTAAATTACTTGTACGAAAAAAATGTTTTAAATCCTCTACATAGACAATATAAGAGTTACTCTAATGTAGCAAAATCTAGTTATAAAGAACCATTATCGACTCATGCTGATTTTTACAACTTAAATTATGTTTATGGAGTAAATGCTTATAATAAAGGCTCTGTTTTTCTTCATCAATTGGGTTATATAATTGGGTCAGAAGCTTTAAAAATAGGAATGAAAAAATATTTCGAAACTTGGAAGTTTAAACACCCTAAACCTTCAGATTTTAAAAAAATTATGGAAATAGAAAGTGGATTGGAACTAGATTGGTATTTTGAGCAGTTTACCCAAACTACCAATACTATTGATTATGCCATTGTAAATGTTAAGCCTTTAGATGAAAAAACTCAAATCTTGATTCAGAAAAAGGGAAGAATACCAATGCCTTTAGATATTTGTTTAGTAACCAATGATTCCAATGCTATTTGGTATAATATTCCTCTGAGAATTATGCGTGGGTCAAAGAAAAATGATATAATAGGAGATAATTTTAAGACAATAACAGATTGGCCTTGGGTATATGACTACTACGAATTTGAAGTAGATTTTTCAATTGAAGAAATTAAAAAAATTCAAATTGATCCCTCTACTAGACTCGCAGATGTTAATTTAGAAAATAATATTTGGACCGTAAACACAAACCAGGAATTAGTAGTTCCTGAAATTATTTTTAAAAGTAAATTATAAATATTTTTTTAAGGCTACTGAAATCAGTTGTTGGTTTGCTAGTCTTAAACCCCAATATTCTTGACTAAATGCAGCAGTTCCTCGATTGCTATTTATAATTGTGGCTTCGTAATATTGATGAAAGCCAATATTCAAATTTGCAATTATGTTTAAAAAAACATCTTTTTTAAGTAGATATTCTAAAAACATACAATATTCTAGTCCTGTTCCAAAATAGTCTGAGGACCAGAATGCCTGTGTCCCTGCAACACTTTGTCCTCGATAAATATTACACCTAAAATAAGGCCCTATCCCATGGCCAATCTTTGTCTTTCCTTCATCTATTAGCCACTTACCTTTACTAATGCTAATTAAAAAGTTATTTAAACTTAACATTGGATTTTCATAGGATGGCGAAAACTTAGAGTGTACTCTGTAAAAGTTGCTTTCTGAAATTCTCAATTGATAATCGATAAGAACCCCTAATTTTTCTTCTAGTTTTGTGTTAAATAGTGTTGATATTGAAGTTATTGGATTGCTCCATCCAACGGATATCGCATGTGATAAGTCATTATTTTGATCTTCGTTATTTAATTGAGCAAAAAGTTGAGAATAAACTAATAGTAGAGTTACAACAGAAAAATACTTATACATTAATTAAAAATATGAATTTCGTTGGATGTAACATTAAAGCTAGTTTGATAATTTTTCAACGAATAGGTAGCAGGACCTTTAATTACAAGTCCGTCAAAGAGTTGATATCTACTACTATCACATGCACATTCAATGAAAGAGTTAGTAGAATCTACAGTAGCTTTTCCACATGGATTATTGGAGTTGTAGGTACAGTGTCTGTCATATGCACTAAATTGGTCATAAGATTGTCTATAGATTATTATTCCTTTACTTCCACCGCTAATATATGCCCATCCTCCAATAGAATTTAATGAAGAATAACTTGGGAGTGAAACATTTATGTATTGGTCTACATATACATATGGAACTATATTTTGATTCTTTGTACAACTATTTAGGGAAATTATGCAAAAACATATTAAGAGATTTTTAAATTTGATTATTATTTTATTCATGAACAACTTAGTTTTAAAATCTATCTTAATTTTCCCAATATTTATTGTAGTTAATAATGTTTACTCTCAAAATATGGGTGAATTGATAGGGTCAAATAAAAATTCGAATAATCTAAATTACAAAATCCCTGGAAATAACGAAGAAGTTGTTAAAGGTCTAACATTTAGCGATTTAAAGAGGCAACAAAATTACAATATTAAAGTCCAGAAAAAGTCCAGAAAAAATTTGTTGAAAAGTCACATATTAAAGCAAACAAAGCCAACAAGAAAAATGATGAAGCAAACTTTGAAAAAATCTCAAAATTTTTTAGCAGGTAAACCATTAGATTCAAGCTGGAAAGTTTGGGTTAAAAGAAATAAAACTTTATCACATAAAAATTAAAATAAAAATGTGGATTAAACTTTTTGAATTTATATTGTATAAATGTTAAAAATTCGTTAATTATTGTTTAATTTGTGAAACGTTTATTTGCCACATTCAAGTTTAAATATTACAGACTATGTTTAGAAAAATATTTTTATTATCCGTATCTCTTTTTGTTTTATGCTTTGTTAGTTATGCTCAGCCTCAAGGAGGTAGTATAAAAGGTAAAGTTTTTGATGAAGTGAAAGATGGCTTTCCATTTGTAAATGTTGCACTTTTTCAAAATGGAAATATAAGGGGAGGAGCAACTACTGATTTTGATGGTGTTTTTAAGATTAGTAATATTTCTGCTGGATCCTATACTCTTGAAATTAAATTTGTTGGATATCAAACTTACAGACTTGAAGGGTTGATTGTTAAGGGTGGAAAATTATTGCCTTTATCTCCAATATATTTAAAGGAAGCTACAGAGCTTTTAAAGGAAGTGGAGATTGTAAGTTATAAAGTTCCTTTAATTGATAAGGATGGAGGCGCATCTGGTGGAACTGTCACAAGAGAAGATTTAGCAAGAATGCCAGGAAGATCTGCAGGTTCTATTGCAAGTACTGTAGGTGGTGTACAATCGGACGCTAATGGTAATATTACATCTGTAAGAGGGTCTAGAGATGACGCAACTTTTTATTATATAGATGGTATTAAAGTTAGAGGTTCTACCAATTTACCTAAATCTGCAATTGAAGAAGTAAGTGTCATGACTGGTGGAGTTCCTGCTAATTTTGGAGATGCAACAGGAGGTATTATCTCTATTACAACTAGAGGAGCTTCAAGGACTTATTTTGGTGGAGTTGAGTTAGTAAGTTCTGGTATTGGTTTAAATGATAATGTTTATGGATTAGATAATAATGCATTCAATCTTTTGGAAGGAACTTTTTCTGGTCCTTTACTAATGAAAAAAGACAGTATGGGGAAGAAAACAGATCCTATACTTGGATTCTTTGTTTCTGGAAACTTTAACCATGTTTTAGACCCAAGACCTCTTGCTGGTGATCAATATAGACTTAAGCCAGCATACAGAGATTCGCTTATAGATCCTTCCAAAATGGGCCCATTAAGGCCAACTGGATTAGGCTTTGGTGCTTATTACAATACTGATTTTTTGACCGACGATGCCTTTGAAAAAGTTAAGTATCGTCAAAATGTTGATAGAACAACAGCTTCCTTAGCAGGTAAAATCGATGTTAATGCTGGACCAAACATGAATATTTCATTTGGAGCATCTGGTTCCTATTCAGACCGTAATGGAGCCTCTTGGGAAAGTTCTTTGATGAACTATGACAATTTAGCCAATTATAGAGATTTTGACTGGAGAGCTTACGGTAAATTCACTCAGCGCTTTCAAAATGTTGCCGAAGATGCAAACTCTCAGAACGGGGTTAAGAATGCATACTATACTATAATGGTAGATTATTCTAGAAACTACGGTTGGGTGGGGGACAATGTTCATGGAGATAATTATTTTAATTACGGTCATATTGGAAAATTTGACATTTTCAAAACACCTTCTTACGATTTTTCTGACTTTGACGGAAATGGAGTTTTAGATTTTGTTCAAAATGGTGTTAATGACGATTCTATTGTTTTTACACCCTCTTCAACCAATGCAGATATGGCTGCAATAACTACTCAGTACTTTTCTCTTTATGACGATGTTGCTGGGAATTACGAAAATACAACTCAGTTGCTAGACGGTGGAGCTCTTTTGAATGGAAGAAGACCAACCAATGTTTACGGACTTTGGCAAAATATTGGATATGGGTACAACGGGTCTAACCAATCAGATAATTCTCAATTTAGGATTACTGCTGTAGGTTCTGCAGATATTGGAGATCATGCTCTTTCTTTGGGTTTTGAATACGAACAAAGAACAGATAGATATTTTGGAGTAGCACCTATTGGGCTTTGGGGTTTGATGAGGCAGCTTGCTAACTCTCATACGGATTATGGAAGAGGAATTGATGAGAGCCAACCTATATACAACAACTTCGGTTCTTTTACTCAAATAAATTTTGAAACTTTAAATACAGCACCTGGTGATTATTCTGGTTCTGATCCCCAATCATTTTTTGATTACAACTTAAGAAACAGTTTGGGTTTAGATCCTAACGGTACTGAGTTTATAAATATTGACGCAATGGATCCGTCAGAGTTTACTTTGGATATGTTCAGTGCTGATGAATTATTAAACTCTGGAAGTAATTATGTCACGTACTATGGTTACGATTATAAGGGTGATAAAATTTCTGGAAGACCTAGTTTTGATGATTTCTTTAATAAAAAAGATCAATATGGAAACTACACTAGACCAATCGGAGCATTTGAACCAATTTATATTGCAGGGTATATAATGGATAAATTTGCTTTTGACGATTTAATATTTAATATCGGGGTTAGAGTGGATAGATTTGATGCAAATCAACAAATTTTGAAAGATGATTTTTCTTTGTACCCTACAAGAACTGTTGATGAGGTTAGTGATATAAATGGTCAGTCCGTAACTCATCCTTCAAATATTCCTTCTACAGCAACAGTATATATTAATGATGTCGAAGACCCAACAACTTTAATGGGTTATAGAGAAGGAAATCAATGGTATACATCTAATGGTGTAGCAGTAAATGATTTACAGACAATTACACCTAGTGGTTATGTTGTTCCTCAGCCATACCTTTCTCAAGGTGTTTCTACTGATGATAATGTCAGTTCTATTGCTTTTGAAGATTACAAGCCACAGATTAACATAATGCCTAGAATTGCATTTTCCTTTCCTATTTCGGATGAGGCTTTATTTTTCGCTCATTACGATGTTTTAACTAAAAGACCTACTACTGGAAACAGATTAAATCCAATAGACTATTTCTATCTTCAAACTGGAAATATTGGAACTGTAAATAATCCAAGTCTTCTTCCTGAAAAAACAATAGATTATGAAATTGGGTTTCAGCAGGTTCTAAATATAAGATCCTCATTAAAAATATCAGGTTTTTACAGAGAACAAAGAAATCAGGTAGCATTAGTTAACAAAATTGGTGCTTATCCTCAAACTTATTCTACTTGGGGAAACATAGATTTTGGAACTATTAAAGGTATGACAGTTGCTTATGATTTAAGAAGAACTGGTAATATGTCTATGAGAGCATCTTATACATTACAATTTGCTGATGGAACAGGCTCCAATCCATATGCTGCACAAAACTTAATTGCTTCTGATCAGCCAAACCTGAGAACAATTTACCCATATACTTATGATCAAAGACATCAAATTATTACAGCTCTAGATTACAGATATGGTTCTGGGTCTAGTTACGATGGTCCTAGAATTGGAGGAAAAGAAATTTTCAAAAATACAGGGCTTAACCTTGTAGCTAATTTTGCCTCAGGAATGCCATATTCTAGACAACAAAGAATAACTGGAGCAGCTTTAATATCAAATCCAGTTCCTATCTTAGAAGGAGAACCATTAGGATCTAGAAAGCCTTGGAATTTTAGAGGAGACCTTCAAATTGATAGAAATATTAGCTTAGAGTTTGGGAAAGATGATTCTAAAAAGAAAACTGCAAATCTTAATGTATACTTATTGATGACGAATGTCTTTAATACATTAAACATTACCAATGTTTATCGAGCTACTGGAAATGCTGGTGATGATGGGTATTTAAATGCTGCAAGATTTCAAACATCTATTAGTACCCAAAACAACGAAGAAGTTTTTAGATATTATTACGCTATGAAGTCCAATAATCCATATAATTTTGGAATACCTAGACAAATTAGGTTTGGTGTAAAATTAGATTTTTAATAAAATATTATAAAAAGTATATGAGACAATATTTAATATTATTATTTATTAGCACATTAT
>MDSY01003228.1_pt1 | contig 14152 bp, 5 predicted proteins | sample 811131 | NCBI WGS metagenome assembly MDSY01 (sample SAMN05326643, study PRJNA326480) | marine metagenome | isolation source: seawater | place: Atlantic Ocean: South West | collected 2010 | reverse complement strand
GACCGGAGTCTGCGGAGAGGTCCTAAAAAAAAGTAGCTGCGGCCTGCGCGGGCCGCGGGTGCCACGCCCCCCGCGCGCGCGTCTTCACTTTTACGGCTTTAGCGCACACATTCCACATGTCGGACATCGGTCTTCGGGATTTCTTTGCGCCGAATGCAGACAAATAAATGTTATATTATACGAGATGAAATTTGAATATGTACAAGGACATGTTGATTGTTGTAAACGCGCATGCACATCGCTAAATAATGATGGATGGCGATCAAAGCATGGAGTGAAAAAGTGGTCACTCCTGGCCTGCCACCAGCGCCGCGAGCCGCTCACGCATCGCAGGGTCAGGTGTGCAGGCAACGAACCCGCGGCGTACGTCATCGCGGGCGTTCGCCTCCACAGCGCGGCAGCGCGCGGCAATGTCATCTTGCAACCATGTCATCCGCGCAACCAGCTGGCCGCCCGCCGCATGCAGCCCCTGCTGCCACGCCTCGGTCGCTGCCACCTGCCGCTGCAGCTCGAGTGCCGTCTGCTGCTGCTGCTGCTGCTGCGCCTGTAGCCTTCCCTCGGCCTCGCCTACACCCGCCCCGACTCGCTGCCGGTGGTGCGCCTCGACCAGCTCATTACGCAGCGCCTGCAGCTCGGCGATCTCGTGCCGGAGCGCATGTGTCGACCCCTCTGGCGCAGATGCGATCTGCACCGCCTGCGCCGCCTGCGCTGCCTGCGCCGCCTGCACCACCTGCGCCGCCTGCGCCGCCTGCGCCCCCTGCGACGCCATCGACGCCGTCGACTCCGCAGGTGTGTCTAGAGAAGAGGACGCCTGGCAGCCGGCGTCGCGCGCCACGCTCAGGCAGCGCGGCGGCACAGCGGCGCGCGGCGGCGCGGCGTTCGGGGGGCGACGTCCGTTTGCCCTCTCCTGCGCCTCTGCCTCCGCTTCCACATCGCCCGCTCCCACTTCCAGCCCAGCCTCCACCTCGCCTCCGCCCTCCATCGCCACCTCTGCCTCCTCCAGCGTCGCCGCCGCCGCCGCCTGCCGTACGTCCACCGCTTCGCGCCGTGCCGCCACCAGCTCCGCTTCGAGCGCCGCGCACGCCTCCGTCGCCGCGCGCTCGCGCTCTGCCGCCGTCGCCGCGCGCGTCTGCAGCTCTGCCGCCATGTGCTCCTCCGCGGTGTGCAGCGCAGAGACCGGGTGCGGCGTCCCAAGGCCCTCCTGTGGCGCGGCGGCGGCGGCGGCGGCGGCGGCGGCGGCGGCGGCGCAGCGCAGCGCCTCCAGCTCCAACGTGAGTCCGGCCACCTCACGGTGCCGCTCCGCTGTCGCCGCCTCCACCACCCGCTCCCACTGAAGATCCTTCGCCTCACTCAGCGCCGCAAGCGCTGCCCCGTCTGCCGCATCCGAACCCAGCTTCGCCGCCGTCTCCTCGGCGGCTGCAAGGCGGCCGGCTCTCGCCTCCCGGTCCCGCTCGAGTTCACCCTGTGCGTCGCTCAGCTGTTCCGCCAGGCGCGCAATAACGTCCTCGCAGCCTTCCAACTCATTGCGCACCGCGCATAGGCCCGTGGCCGCCTCCGCCGCCACCTCTACCACCACCGCCATCTTAGCCTCCGACGCCGCCTCAGCCGCCTTAGACGCTGCCAATCGCGCCTCCCCCACCGCTAGCGCCGCCACCTCTGCCTCCTCTCGCCCCTCCACTCGCGCTGCCACCAGCCTCAGCGATCCCGCATCGCTCGCCTCCGCCCTCGCCTCTGCCACCATCCGCGCCGCATCCTCGATCGACTCGCGACGGCACGTCGCCCGCGCTGCCTCGACCGCCGCTTGCCGCTCCGCCGCCGCCGCCGTGCCCACCTGCGCCGCCGCTGCCTCATGCCGCTGCGTCAACGCCGCCACTTCCGCCGCCCGCGCCGCCTCCGCCGCCTCCAGTCGCGCCGTCTGCGCCGCCGCGTGCGCCGCCGCCGCCTCCGCCGCCTCCGCATGATGCTGCGTCAGCGCCGCATGCTCCGCCGCCGCACGCTCCACCGCAGCTAGCTGCGCGGCCTCCGCCGCCTCCGCCGCCACTACCGCAAGGGCGCGCTGCTCTTCGAGCGTGCCGAGCTCCGTAGCCATCGCCTGGAGCTGCTGCGCGCTCCCTCGCTTTGCCTCCTCCAGGGCCGCCGCATGCGCCTCCGCCGCCGCCGCCGCAGTCGCCGCAGCCGCGTGCAGCTCCGACGTGGCCCGCTGCAGCTTAGCCTCCCTCCGCCCCGCCTCGGCCTGCGCGAGCGCGAGCGCGTCGCGGATGGCAGCCACCGCCGCCGCCGAGCCCGCGACGTCCTCCGCGAGCGCGTCGCGCGATGCGGCGGTTACTTCGAGCTCGCGCGACCTCGCCTGCTCCGAGAGGCGGCGGCGCTCCACCTCCGCCTCGAGCTCGGACAGCTCCTGCTGCAGCCGCACGGCCGCCGTCGAGTGCTGCGCCTGCAGCCTCGCGCGCTCGCGCTGCGCCTCGGCCGCCGCGTCGCACCGCAGCTGCAGCAGCGCCGCCTCGCGCTCCACGTCCTTCTCCTCGACGCTCCGCCGCACCGCCGCCTCCGCCACCGTGCCCGCCTCGCCCAGCGCGCGCCTGTGCGCCTCGCGCACCGCCACCGCCAGCCGCGCCTCGCCCTCCATGGAGAGCCGTCGCCCTTCAGTCTGCAGGACACTCACCTCCTCGCGTAACGCCGTGGTCCTCTCCGTCACCTCAGCCGCCACCAGCCGCTGCCCCTCGGCGCGCCCCTCGTCGCGCGCGAGCGCTGCAGCGGCCGTGGCGTGCGCCTCCGCGTCCCGCAGAGCGCGCGTGCCCGCCTCCTGCAGCTGTCGGAGGGCACCGGATGCGGCCTCCACCTCCTTGTGCTGCGCGGCGAGCGCGCACGCCGCCGACTCCGCCGAGGCGAGCGCCGACGCCGCCGACTCGCGCGCAGCCGCGAGAGCCGCGTCGTTGGCGGTAAGCTGCGAGTGGAGCGCCGCGGTCTGCACCAAGTGCGCCGTCTCCAGCTCGTCACGCAGCACATTGCGCGCCGCGTGCGCCTCGGCCTCCGCCTCGGCACGCACCGCCGCGAGCTGCTGCTGCAGCGTCGCCTCGTGTGCGCCGCTCAGCCGCCGCGCCGTCTCCTGCAGACCCTTGCGCGCCTGCGAGCGCGCCGCCTCCACCGCCGCCGCACGCTCCTTCGCCTCGCGCTTTTCGGTCTCGCGCGCCTCGCGCCGCGCCGCCTGCTCCACCTCGTCCCGCGCGGCGCGCACCGCGGCCTCGCGACTGAGCGCCGCCTCCTCCGCCGCGGCGGCCCGCTGCAGCGCAACTTGCTCTTCGGTGGACGCGCTTAGCAGGCGAAGCGCCTCCGCCTCGTGCTCCGCTGCCGCCGCAGCCTCCTCACGCGCTGCCCTCCGCCCATCCTCCAAGGCCTGCTCCCGCTCCGTCCGCAGCGCCGCCAGGGCTTCATCCGCCTGAGCCGCCTGCGCCACCGCAGCTGCCGTAGCATTCAATGCCGCATGGTGTGCCGCCGCGTTGGCCTCTGCTAGCTGGTGCTGCGCCTCTCCCAGCGCGTCTATCGCCGCGTCGCGCTCCTCCGCGATCGCGCGCGCCGTCTGCACCGTCTGCACGTGCTCGTGCGCTGCCGCCTGCTCGCGCTGGGCTACTGCCTGCACCTGCGCCTCCGTCGCCGCACGCCGCTCGGCTTGCACCGCCGCGTCGGCCTGTGCCTGTGCTGCCGCCACCTCGGCCGCCATGAGCGACTCCGCCAGAGCGGCCTGCGCAGTGCGCGCCTCAGCCGCGCCGCGCTGCGCCGCCGCCGCCGCGTCTTCGTATCGGGACTGCAACGCCTCAATTACACCCCGCACTTCTTCCTCCAGCCTCCCTCGCTCGCCTTCCGCCTCCTGATCCCGCGCCGCCGCCGCCTCCTCCGCCTCGCTCGTCGCGCGTTCGAGCAGCACAAGCAGCCTCGCCGCCTCCGCCTCCGCCTCGACGCGCGCCGCCTCCTGCTGCGCCGCCTCTGCCTCGGCATCGCTCGCCTGCTGTGCCGCCTCGATGCACGCCTCCTGAGCCTCCTCGAGCTGCTTCGCCATCACCTCACGCGCCTCCGCCGCGCGCGCCTCGCCCGCCGCCTCCGCCGCCGCCGTCGCTGCCGCCTTCGCCTCCGCCTTCGCCTCCGCCTCCTCCACCGCCGCCAACATCGAGTCCGCCTCTGTCTCGTACTTCTGAGAGAGCCGCCGGTTGGTCACAGCTGCCGCCTCCTCCCTCTCGGCCAGCGCCGCTTCCTTCGCCTGCAGCTGCTGCTCCGCCGCGTCGCGCTCCGCAACCGCCTCTGCCCTCGCCGCCGTCAGCGCCGCCGCCGCGCCCTCCGCCGCTGCTGCTGCCGCCTCGCGCTCTACCTGGCGCCCCGCTTCCCACGCGGCGCGCTCTGCAGCAAACTCCGCGGCGCGCTCCTGCCCTGCCACGCGCTCCGCCGCCGCATGCTCCTCCTCCCACCGCGTGCGCTCCACCGCCGCCTCGTTGCGGGCCGCCTGCACCGCCGTGGCCTTTGCCGCCACCGCCGCCGCCGCCGCCGCTTCGGCCGCCTCGGCCACCTCAAGTGCCGCCGTCGCCGCCCCGTCCGTCAGGGCCCGCTCCAGCCTGACCTGCTCCGCCCGCGATCGCTCCCGCTCGCTCTCCGCCGTGGCGAGTTGTGCGGCCAGCCGTTCGCGCGCTATGCCCGCGGCCTCGAGATGCTCGCTCAACGCAGCCGCACGAACCCGCTGGTTATTGCCCTCCGCCTCCGCAGCCCCCAGCGACTCGCGGTGACTCGCGGATCGCACCGCGCGCTCCGCTTGCAGCTCCGTCTCCGCCGCCTCCACCCGCGCCGCCGCGACCGCCGCCGCTGCCGCCGCCGCCGCCGCCGAGCTTTCCGCCTGCGCGAGTGCAGCCGCGAGTGCGGCCTGCGCAGTGTGCGCCTCCGCCGCACCGCGCTGCGCCTCTGCTGCTGCGATGTCGTGCCGCTCTGTGAGCTCGGCTATCACACCGCGCACCTCCTCTTCTAGTCGCCGTCGCTCCTCTTCCGCTCGCGCGACCTCAAGCGCTCGGGCCGCGGCCGTTTCGTCGCGCTCACTCTGCAGATTCGCCACCTCCGCCGCCACCGTGCCCATCTCACGCTTCGCCTCTCGTGCTGCGCCTCTCGCCTCCGCAAGCGCCTCGTCGCGCTCGCTCTGTAGACACGCCACTTCCGCCGCTGCCGCCTGCGCAGCCGCTGATGCCGCAGCGTGACGCGCCGCCACCTCCTCAGCCTGCGTCTCGGCCAGCGATTGTACATGCGCCGTCAGCGCGTCTTTTTCAATGCCCAGGCGTGCCAACTCGGCCACAGCCACGTCCCTCTCGCGCTGAAGTCGCGTCACCTCCGCGGTCGCCGTAAGCGACGACTCGGCCTCCGCTGTCACGCGCTGCGCCGCCGCCTGCGCCACTGCCGCCTCCTTGTCCGCACGCGCCGCACCCAGCTCCTCTGTCAGCGACTTGCACGCCTCGACCTGCTTGGCAAGATCCGCCTCCACGCGCGCCGCCGCTGCCGCCTCCGCCGCACGTGCCGCCTCCGCCGCCTCCAGACGCGCCGCCAGCGCCGCCGCCTGCGCCGCCGCTCGCTCAGCCGCGCGCGCCGCCTCGGTCGCCTCCGTATCGCGTCGCGCTTGCAGCGCCGTACGCTCCACCGCAGCCGCCTCCACTGCCTCTGCGTGCTGCTCCATCAGCGCCTTACGTTCCACCGCCGCACGTTCCGCCGCCGCCGCCGCGGCTTCCCTCGCTGCCTCGCCTCGCGCCGTCGCACTTTCGAGCAGCTTTTGCGAGAGCGCGTCCCGCTCCACCGCTGCGCGCTCCCGCTCGACGGCCAACGCGTTGGTGAGCGATGTCTCGCGTGCCGCCGCGGCCGCCGCCTCCGCCGCCGCCCGCACTGCCGCTTCCGCCACTGCTTCCTCCCTGGCCATCTTCACCGCAGCAGCTGCCGCTGCCGCCGCCTTCAGCTCCACCGCATGCTGCTCCTTCAGCGCCTCGGCCGCTGTCTCCTTCGCCTCACGCAGCTCCGCCACCGCCGCCTCACTCCGCGCGCGCAGCACCTCCTCTCCCTCCCGCTTCGCCGCCGTCGCCCGCTCGGCTGCCTCCTGCGCCACCGCAAGCGCTGCCGCTGCCTCCGCCGCGCCACGCTGCGCGTCCTCCTTCACAGCCGTCACCTCTTTCGCGTGCACCGCCGCCGCCGCGCGTCGCTCCTCGACACCGGCCAGCTCGGCCTTGTGTGCTGCCGCCTCTGCCGCCTTTGCCTCCACCCCCGCGGCCTCCGCCGCCTCAGCACGCGCCCGCAGCGCTGCCGCCTCTTCCCGCGCCGCAACAACCTCTCCCTTCACCTCCCTCACCTGCTGCTCGGTCGCCGCCTTTGCTTCTACCCCAGTAGCCGCGGCCGCCTCCGCCGACTTGACCGCGGCTGCCTCTGCCATCGCAAGCTGAGCCTTGAGGTCGTGCTCGCGCGCCTGCCACTCCGCAGCCGCCTGCGCAGCTGCGCCCTTCGCCACCTCCACCTCTGCGCCGTGCGCCGCGCGCTCCGCCTCCGCCTCGCGCGCCGCCGTTGCCGCGCGCTCCTCGAGCGCCGCTGCCTCCGCCGCGTGCTGCGTGCGACTCGCCTGCAACGCGGCACGCGCCTCAGCCGCCGCGCATTCCGCCGCCTCCTGCTCGGTGCGCGCGCGCGCCGCCGCGTTGGCGGCGTCGACGCAAACCTGCTGCCGCTCCTGTGCCGTCACGCGCTGTGTCTCGGCGTCGGCGAGCGCCTCTTGCAGCTCCGTCCGCAGGGAGGTTACCTCCGACACGTGCATGTAGGTGTCGCTCCTTTGTAGCAGGTGAGGTCGCGGGGTGCTGCGCTGCGGCGTGCCATTGGGGTCCGACGCGGTGGCTGGAGCTGCGTCGGTGGCAGCGGCGGTGAATGGGGAGGTGGCGGTGTCTGTCGTCGCGATGGCGGGGTCGGGGGAGCCCATGGCGACGGGTGGCACCGTGCCGGGTGACGGCAGCGTGGCGGCGGTGGTGGTGGAAGCCGCGGCGGTCGTGGCAGTGCCAACGGCGGCACTCGCGCTCGCCTCGGCGCGCGCCAGCTCTTCACCCAGTAACTGTAGCCGCGACGCCGCGTCGCGCTCGGCAGCCTGCGCAGCGGTGCGCGCCGCGCCCAGCTCGTTGTCGATGTCACGCGTGCGCTCCTCGGCGCGGTCGCGCGCCCACTGCAGCGCGAGCCCGCGTGTCTGCTCTGCCGCGAGCGCGGCGGCGGCGGCGCGCTGCTGCACCTCCGCCTCGCCCGCCATGCGCGCCATCTCATTCCGCAGCGCCGCGGCCGCCTCGTCCTCGCGCGACTGCTGCTGCGCGGCCGCCACCGTGCCGAGGGCGCTCGCCGCCTGGTGCATCGCCAGCAGCTGCTGGCGCTGTGTCTCGCGCGCCGCCGTCTCCACCGCGCGCTCGACGGCGTGGCGGCGCTGCGTCTCCTGCGCTGCGTGCTCCGCCGCCGCCACCTCGCCGCGCAGCGCCGCCACCGCGACGTGTTCGCACATGAGCAGCTTGGAGGTGCTGCTGTTGGTGCTCTCGTTGCACAGCGGAGACGCAGGTCGACTGGTCATCGCGCCGACTGAGGCGTGCATGGCCTGCAGCTGTGCGCGCAGCACCTCGCATGTTGTCGAGAGCTCGCTCACCTCGGCCGCGTGCTGCACCGACTGCTGCGCCAGGCTGTCCTCACGTTGCCGCATCAGCTCGGCCTGGGGTGGACAGAATTGGGCCGCTTCGGGGGCTAGGGGCATGAAGTGGGCGAGGGAAGGGGCTATGGGGCGGAGTTAGGGTGAGCGTTAGCTAGCTGCCAGCCCCGCCTGCAATTTCTCGTACTGCGCACTGAGCTCGGTCGCGTCCGCCGCCTGCTCGGCCGCCTGCTCGGCCGCCTGCTCCGCGAGCTGCTCCTCGAGGAGCTCGCACCGCCTCTGCAGCGCCGCCGCCTCCGCCCCAACCGCCTCGGCCTGCGCCTGCGCCTGCGCCTGCGCTGCCTCCGTCGCCTCCGCCGCCGCCTCCGCCGCCGCTGCCGCCGTCGCCGCCTCCGCCTTCGCAGCCGCCTCAGCTGCCGCCGCCTCCTGCGTTGTCAGCTGAAGCTGGAGCCTCTCAATCTCTCGCGCGCGGTCGCGCTTCGCGGTCGCAGCTGCCGCCGCCGCCGCCGCCTCAGCCTCCGTCGCTGCCGCCTGCGCCCGCGCTTCTACCGCCGCCGCCCGTGTCTCCGCATCCGCGTGCGCCTGCGCTGCCATCTCCGCCGCCGCCGCCCGCGCTTCCGCTGCCTCTTTCTCCTGAAGCGCCCGCGCCGACACCTCGCGCTCCGCCTCGGCCTTGGCCGCCGAGAGCGCCGCCGCCGCCGCGGTGCGTGCCGCGCTCTGCTCCGCCTTCTCTCTGGCCGCTTCCACGTCCGCCAGCGACACCTCATACTCGGCCGCCGCCTGCTGATTAAAAGGGTAGGTAGCTAGGGAGGAGAACGCATGGGGTCACGGCAATAGGCCTTCCAGCTGCTGCGGCGGCCCTCTGCGGCCCTCTGCGGCAGTGGCCTCGCCCATGGAGCTAGGACGGGCGGATTAAACCAGCAGCGCCGCCACCGCATGCCGTTCCTTGAGCCGTTCGCACTCCGCTGCCGCCGCCGCTGCACGTAGCGCCCAGCCGGCTGCTGCCACCTCGCCTCTTGCCTCGAGAGCCGCCGCCTCCGTCGCCGCGTCGCTCGTGGTGGCCGCCTCCGCCGCCTCCGCCGCCTCCGCCGCCTCCTTCTCGTTCTCCGCCGCGTCCCCCGTTGCCTCAGCCGCTGCTTCCGCGCCCTGCCGCTCCGCCATGAGGCGTTGGAGCTGCATCTCCCACTCGGCCGAGCGGCTCTGCAGCTCCGCCACAGCTGCCGCCTCGGTCGCGCACCGCTCGGCGCGCTCCTGCGCCAGCGCCGCCTCCACCTGCACCAGCCGCTTCGCAAGCTCTGCTGCCTCGCCTACCGCCTCAGTGTTCGCCGCGTTGCCGGCTGCCGCCGCCACCGCTGCCGCCCCGCCCTCCGTCGCGACTGTCACCTCCGGAGAGGCGTGCCGTGGCTCGCCCACAGCACTAGCGCCATCCTCACCCTCTCCAAAGCCGCCCGCGGCCCCACCCTTGCCACGTGCTTTCTTGCTACTTCTCCCTTCGCCACCGCTTCCCTCACCGTCGCCTCCCTCGCCATCGCCACCCTCGCTGTCCCCAGGGGGCAGCCCCAGCAGGTCTTGGTGGTGTGGGCCGCGCCGCGTCTGCTGCAGTGCCTCTGCCTTGCGCGCCTCGAAGGCGGCGGTCTGCTCCGCTAACTTCTGCCAGTCGGCCGTCAGCTGCTCCTGCTCGGCCGCCGCCTCTCCCACCGCCCTTTGCCGCGCCGCCTCTGCCTGCGCGCGCTCCGCCGCCGCCGCTGCCGCCACCTCACGCTGCAGCTTCTCGGAAAACTCGTCGGCGAGTCGCCTCTCGAGCCGCTGCTCGTTGGCGACCTGCTCCTTGAGCCACTCTTGCCGCAGGCTCATCCGCTCCCGCAAGTGCGCCGCAGCGGTCTCCGCGCCAAGCCGCGCTGCCTCGCGCGCCTGCTCAGCCATCCGCGCCTCCGCCGCCGAGCGCGCCGCCACCTCCGCCATCGCACTGTCCATCGCCGCCGCCGCCTCAGCGCGAGCGGCCTCGAGCCCCGCCGCCGCGCCGCGCCCCTCGACCAGCCGCTCCTCGAGCCGGTGCACCTCTGCCGCGTGCTGCGCGTTGGCCGCCATCAACTGCTTGATGACGGTCTGTAGCCCCTCGATCTCGCGCTGTGCGGTCTGGAGTAGGCCCGCCGCGCCCGCCGACGGCTGCAGCAGCGCTGCCGCCGCGCCCTCCTCTGTCACCACTGCCGTCGCCGCAAGCGCCTCGGTCGCCCTCTCAGACTCTCCCGCGCCGCCCTCCGCCGCCGCGCGCAGCGCGCCCTCCGCCGCCTCAGCCCGCATGTGCGCCAGCTCGGCTTTTGCTTCGCCCAGCTGCGCAGACGACGCGCGCTCGCGCGCCGCTGCCTCCTCCGCCGCCGCCTCGGCAGCCGCCTGCCCCGCCTCGGCGCGCCGCGCCTGCTCCGCTAGCTCGCTGCTGAGGCGCGCCGTGCTGGCGAGGCTCTCCGCCTCGCGCCGCGCTTCCGCCTCAGCATGCTGCGCCGCCGCGACCGCCTCGGCATCGGCCACCGCGCGGGCGGCGGCCTGCTGCTGCAGCAGGTAGAGCTGCTCGTCGTATTGGCGCGAGAGGCGCTCTGCCGTACTACCGCGGCGCAGCCCCGTCACCTCTTCCTGCAGCGCCTCGAGTTGGGCCGAGCAGAGCCGCAGCTCGTCACCCCGCCCGCCGAGCGACTGTTGCAGTGCAGCCTCGGACGCGCGGAGCCCCGCCTCCGTTTGGGCCGCCGCCTCCTGCGCACGCGCCGCGTTGTGCCGCGCCGCCGCGAGCGCGGCCGCAGCCGTGTCGCGCTCCGCGCGCGCCTCCGCCGCCGCCTCTGCCTCCGCGACGCGCGCCGCTTCCTCGCGCGCGGCCACCTCGCGCGCGTGCGCCACCTCCTCCGCTGCCGTCGCGCCGTTGACCTGCAGCCGGCGGTGCTCGATACTGGCCATGGCGAGCTCCTGCTGCAGCCTCTCCAGCTCGGCCTGTACCGCCATGTCCTCCGCCCAACCGCCCCAGCTCGACGCCTGCAAGTGGAGGTGGGGGTGGGGGCGATCGCGAGGGTTGAGGGTGGGTGGCGAGGAATGAGGAGGCCTGGGGTAAGGGTGACGCAGGTGCACGCTCACGACGCGGCGGGGCGGCGCGCGCAGCGGCGCGCGCAGCGGCGGCCGGGGGCGGCAGGCCTGCAGCTGCTGCAACTGCTCGTCCTTGCGTCGCAGCTCATCCTCGAGCTCGGCGAGCCTCCGCTCGGCGAGCTCGACCAGGGCGCTCCGCCCGCCGCCGCCGCCGCCGCCACCTGCCGCCGCCGCCGCCTCGCCTGCGCCGCCGCCCGACGCGTGCAGGCCCTCCGCCCGCAGCAGCAGCGTGCGCCGCTCCACCTCACTCTCGCTCAGCTGCTCGCGTGTCGTGGCGAGTGCGCCGGTTGCGCGCTGCAGCTGCAGCTGTGTCGCGTGGAGCTGCGCGCGCGTGCGGCTCAGGTGCGCGCGTAGGTGCATGTCGTCGCCCACGGCGCACAGCGAAATCACGCTCGACTGCATAAGCGCCGGCGCCACCCCGCCCTCCGCCGCCGCCGCCATGTGCTCCGCCGCCGCTGTCACAGCCACCTCAGTACCTACCGCTGTCGCCGCGGCGGCCGCCGCGCGCTCTACCGCCATCACATTCAACAGTTCGGCATCGAGGCTCTCCGTCTGCTCCTCGTACACCGCGCCGCTTGCGTCGGCCCCCCTCTCCTCGTGCGCGGGCGAGTGGGCGCTGAGCTCCAGCGGAGCGTGTGACGGCCATGCGGCGGCCTGCGGCCAGGAGGTCCTGCTGGCCGGCAGAGCCACAGGCCTGGACGCGGTACCTGGCTCCCAGTGGTCGTCCATCGATAGGGCGCCTCCCGAGTCACTGCATGTGTACGCCTCACTCACCGGACTCTCTGACTGCCGGTTGGATGGAGAGACGTACGACGAGAGCCCGCCGATGGACCGCATCCCGCCGTGGGCCACGAAAGGGTCGTCGCTGTCGATCCCCTCAGCCGTTAGGCTCGGTGTCTGCACATCATCCTCTGGTGCGTGCTGGTTGCCGGGCGAGAAGTCTGCCCCGGGCAGCGGCAGCGGATCCGCCTGCCACTCTCCCTCACTACAACTTGACGATGAGTCGATGGGCGGCGCCATGAAACCTGGTGGCCGCGTGGTGTGCGCCAACAGATCCATGGCGAGTTCGTTCCACCCAGCTCCACCCAGCTCCACCGCGAGTTCCACCGCGACGTCGCTGAACACCGCCTCGTCCTTTGGCGCGCGCGCTCTGCCAGAGAGCGCGGACCTTGGCCGGAGGAAAACGCGGAACCCACAGCCTCGTGGACGTGGGGGCGGCCGGCGCGGCACAGTCTGGAAAATGCAACCTCGCTTGGTTGGTGCGTTTTTCACCCGAGCGCGGTGGGTGCGGGCCAAAAAGAAGCGCCAAAACGCCGTGCTCATGCTGCACGACGACATCTTCCTCGGGGGCGGGGGCGTTGATCCGCGAACACCTTTCCGTGTGCGATGCGCTCTTACACGGCTTCCGATGACAAGTGAGCCTTCTTGGTGGTGGGAAGCCCGTGCTGGAGCGGCAGTGCACCGAAATGATGGTTCCACGCACGACCCAAGCGCCCAATGTTGGGATCATACAGATCGCACGGGCATTTCGGATCTAAGGATTCTTCTCTCCTATTACCTGTGTCGCGGCCGATTCTGACAGCCCGAAGTCAGGGAGCGGACGAGCTTGCGGCGCTTATTCAGAAGGCCAAAGCTTCCGGCAGAGCTCGTGAAGCGCCACAAGTCCGCGCCCGCCGGCTTTGCTCCGAATCTTTGGGCTAGCTCTCCGCCTGCAGGGGAAGGCGCTCGCGTGGTATGCTGCTCGTGCCGATACTACGTGCCGCGTCAATGCTCGAATGGAGCTACCGCCCATCCAGGCGCAAACCGCCGTCCTGCTCCACGTTGCGCGGTTGTCCGTTCCCCGTCATCTGAGCAGGACGCGCAAACTTGTTGTGCTGAGCTTGTGAACGTCTCGCAGAGCTTGTGAACGTCTCGCAGAGCGAAAAGGAGCGACCATGCTCGCGCTGTGCATGAAGGAGCATCATGCCGCTCATCCGGTGTAGACGATGAGACGCCGCCCAATTGCAGCAGATCAGCGACTACAGCAGTTCTACAGCCCGTGCCGACACTCCGAGCAGCAGAGCACCAGCAGTTGTGCGTTGCACAGAGCACAGTAAGTAAGAGATAGATAAGATTGGGACGTGGTCCGCCGTTCCTCCCCAAGTTCGCCGTGCCGAGCGCCGTGCCCACCACGCACACGCGCGCTCGCTCCTCCGACCCTACTGCCTTCGACGTGCCTTCGGCGTGCCTTCACGCCTCTGTACCTTTTCCATGGCGCTCACATCGTGGCCGTTGGCTCTGGTCCTGCTGCTGCCGTGTGTCACTGCACTCTCCGCACACCAATACACACGGATGTCGCGACAGACATCTCCAAGAGCCACTGCTAGGTGCGAGCTCAACGAGATCGGCGAGACCAGCCAGACCACAAGGTCACTCGTCTCATCGCTGACCGCTCTTGTAAATGCGATGTCGGGGAGCGCGCCGCCGCCCGCGCCACGCGAGCGAGCGCAGGCGTCTCTCGATGGCGCCGCCATGCTGGCCGGGCTGCGCGCCGACTTCGAGGAGCACGAGTACCTATGGTCAGGCAAGATCACGGCCGAGCTGTATGACGAAGACTGCGTGTTCACCGACCCGACACTATCCTTCGGAGGGCTGGCCACCTTCGAGCGCAACCTCGCCAACCTCGACCCATGGATCGAACGCTTCGTCCCGCCCGGCGCCCGCTCCTGCGAGCTGAAGAAGATCGAGCTGCTTGACGCATGCGGCATGTTGAAAACCCCGCCTTGGTGGTGCCACAGCTTGCTGCCCCAGCCGCCTGGGACGCAAGGCTGCAGCTCTGGGCTATTCGTCGCCGCACCCCGAAGGAGCGCCTCAGCCGCTCAGACCCCGGCGGCAGCATGTGCGTGTGCATGTGGTGCCAACGTCGCTCATCGTGCGCCTCTCAACACCCAGGACGGGGCCACGATCGTGGCCGAGTGGCGCATGGTGGGTGACCTCGTACAGCCCGCATGGTGAGCACGGGAGCCTTTGACATCGCGGCCGCTGTCAAGCCCGGCCTAGCGGAGCGGGCGCGTTTTGGCTCTGGGCTGCCCGGGGTTGCTCAAGTGCTTTTGGGAGGAGCACCTGGGCCGCGAAGACCCTTGCGACAGCCTGTGGCCCCGCCGCCCGCCAAGTCCCAAACCTATTCGATGGCTGTGCCTCCGTGCCAGGCTCTACCGTGGCGGCCGCGGCTCGACCTCGACGGGCGCACGCGCTACACCCTCGGCGGCGAGGGGGGGCGCATCTCGTCCTATGACGAGGCGTGGGCGATCACCCCAAGCGAGGCGCTGTGGATGTTGGTCAAGCCATTTAGCGAGTGATGGCCTCCCGGCGTCACAG
>MDSY01126110.1_pt1 | contig 14153 bp, 14 predicted proteins | sample 811131 | NCBI WGS metagenome assembly MDSY01 (sample SAMN05326643, study PRJNA326480) | marine metagenome | isolation source: seawater | place: Atlantic Ocean: South West | collected 2010 | reverse complement strand
TGTTGGTTCGTTTGATCACAAACCATTATACAGTCAAGGCTTCCTGCGTTTTGGGTTTTTCTACATAGGGATTAGGGTTGTCAGCTTCTGTCAGCATTTACCAAGCATTTTGCTTGCCTCACTCACTAACCAAACTGCCGTTCGTAAGGTGGTAACGCCTGCAAAAGTTGTTGACCATAGCGTTTACTGACGATGCGTCTATCTAAGATAGTAATACGCCCTTTATCATCTTCTTTACGTAACAAACGACCTGTTGCCTGCACTAACCTAACACTAGCTTCAGGCACCGACAATTCTGCAAAACTATTACCACCAGACTTCTCAATCCACTCTGCAAGAGCTGATGGAACTGGGCGATCCGGCACTGTGAATGGCAATCGCGTTATCACCACATGAGTTAAATAGTTACCTGGCAAATCAATGCCCTCAGCGAAACTTGCCAACCCAAACAAAACACTACCTTCTCCTTCATCGATACGCTCCTTGTGCTGATCTAACAAGCGCTGTTTAGAAGACTCTCCTTGTTGCAAGATCAGATCCTGCCATTCGCTACCCATACCTTCAAACACCATCTGCATCACGCGCTTTGAGGTAAATAATACCAAGCTAGCCTCAGCCTGATTTAACTGAGCCTTGAGACCTATAACCAGATGATCTACAAACACAGCCTCTGGGCCTGGCTCAATCGCCTCTTTTGGCACACATATTTGCGATTTGGCAAAATCAAAGGGGCTAGCTACTGCAAGCATTGTGCTGCGAGGGTTCAACCCTGCATGAGTAATTAATCGATCAAAGCGACCCAGAGCAGTCAGTGTGGCTGACGTTAGCAAGGCCCCATAACACCTCTGCCATAAATTCGTTTGCAGAAGTTCGCCAGCCATTATAGGGCTTGCTGATATTTCCAAATCGACTCGCTCTGGTGTTTGCCAATGCTGCAACCAACGCGCCATAGGCACCTCACCTTCTTGATCTACTTTGGCGTAGGCTTGCCAGAGTGCCAGCTGTTGCTCAGCATTTTGTTGCAACACTCCAAACGCCGCAAGATAGCCCTCAGCTTGATCCTTTGCTAAACCATTTTGGTCACCCTTAACAACATCATCCATTAATGCGTGCAAAGCACCCAAATCTCTAGCTAAGCGCACACTGCTTAAGCCCATATCATGGCAAATTTGAACCAGCTCCGTTGGAATAATACCCTGTGAAAAACGGTAATTTTCTTGTTGCTGATAGCCTTCCTGTGGCCTAAACGCTGTTTGGTCCAAAAACTGTTCCAAACTAACCAATTGCTGTTCCAGCAATTGCACATGGTCTTGCACCTGAGCACTTAATTGTGCACCCCTTCCGCCACCCTGCCATTCTTTTAAAAATCTCTTTAAGCCCGATTTTGTTTGGCCATACCAGCGGCTAAGTTGGCGAATACCTTGCTGATGGGTAAATTGTTTCAGCGTTTTATCGACCAAGTGATGGCCTTCATCAAAGATATAAATTGTATCCTCTGGCTCTGGTAAAATAGCACCTCCACCTAACGCTAAGTCTGCCAGAACCAAATCATGATTTGTAACAATGCAATCAGCCTGCTCCAAGCCATCTCTGGCTTTGAAAAATGGACATTGGCTAAAATGGCTACAACGACGATTAGTACAACCCTTATGGTCTGTAGTGACTGGCCTCCAGTGATCTTCTGCCAGGGGATCTTTCCAAGCATCACGGTCACCATCCCATTTATTGCTGCCTAGCTGCACTACCATTTCTTTGTACAATGCTTGTTGATGAACATCGAGCTTGAGCGCTAGCTCGTCTTCAAACAAAGCTTGAGTAGGATCGATAGATGCATTTTGTGACAACGCTTGGTCAAGCCTAGATACACAGAGGTATCTTCGGCGGCCTTTAGCAAGCTGAAAATCAAAATTATAGCCGCCATGTTTCTTTAGGGCTGGTAAGTCTTTTTGAACTATCTGTTCTTGTAAAGCTATAGTGGCTGTTGAAATCACTAGTTTCTTACCTAAAGCTTTAGCAATGGGCAAGCACGCCACCAAGTAGGCCAAAGTCTTGCCCGTACCCGTGCCTGCCTCCACTAAACATACTGGGTTATCACCAATACGATTACCATCATGATCGGTGTTTATGCCTAAAAAATGGTTAGCCACAGCAGCTATCATCTGCTTTTGACCCCAGCGAGGCTTCAACTCAAGCTGCTTGACCAGCTGGCGATAAAGTTGTTGGATATCTTGTTTTACAGCATCAGAATTAGAGTCAGACACGTTGGGAGCTCTTAGTTAGCATCAATGATCGGCCCTCAGGGTACACCATTTCAGCAATAAAAGCTGACAGTAGGTATGGGATTAAAAATAAAACTTGCCAGCGACAAAATTACTGGTATTATATACAGTAACTGTACAAACAACCAGCATGCTAATAATGCGCTAGGAGTAATTATCATGATTAAGTTGACCCCACGGCAAGATCAGGTACTTGACTGCATACGCAGCTACATTACCGACACAGGTTATCCCCCTACTCGCGCAGAAATTGCAAAAGAATTAGGCTTTAAGTCTCCTAATGCTGCAGAAGAACACGTAAAAGCCCTCGCACGTAAGGGTGCTATTGAGATTATTGCAGGCGCTTCCCGCGGTATACGGGTACCCGACATGCATGAAGTAGACTTAGGCCTGCCAATTATTGGTATGGTGGCTGCAGGTAGCCCACTGCTAGCCGAAGAACACATTAGTGACTACTGTGCGATCCCAGAAAACCTATTCTACCCAAAGGCAGATTACTTACTAAAAGTAAGTGGTATGTCGATGAAAGACATTGGCATTTACGATGGCGATTTACTAGCGGTACACAAAACAGACCAAGCAAGGAATGGTCAAGTTGTGGTAGCCCGCCTTAACGATGAAGTCACGGTGAAACGTTTTCAACGAAATGGTAACCATGTGCAACTTATCGCAGAAAACCAAGAGTTTTCACCTATAGAAATAGACCTTACGAAACAGCACTTAAGCATTGAAGGCCTGAGCGTTGGTGTTATAAGGCGTGGCAACTAGCCCTAACAAAGGAGAACTATTATGTGGCAACACAATCGACAAACGGACACCAACATTAATGGCATTTTAGCTGAACATCAATTAGACCTTTGGGCTCAAGAAGACCAGGCCCCAGCGCAAGATCTTAGCCAAATCACAGAGATTATTGTGCGTGGCGAAGCCTGGAACAACATACAAATATTACTACCCTTGCTTGCACAACTCAGTCATGATCAGCGCTGGTTGGCATGGGTTGCACCACCAAAACTATTACCTAAGGCCGAACTAAAGGCTGCTGGATTTGATTTAAATAAGATTATTCTTTTAAAACCTGATGCACAGCACGACACTATGAGCCTAGCCCATCGAGCCTTAAAGAGTGGCACATGCCATGCTGTTATAAGCTGGTTTGGTGCGCTTGCTGATGATCAACTTAACGAACTAGCCCAAGCTGCTGAACTGGGAAATAGCAGAGCTTTTTTGATCAGGCACCAATAAATCAGTCTTTAAATAGTCATTTTCGTTTCGAAAAACTTTTGTAGTAGTTGGTGCATGATATGTGGATCTGCACTACCTGCAAGCTCACGAATCGAGTGCATTGCAAAAGTAGGCACTCCCAAGTCGAGCGTGCGCACACCTAGTTGAGCTGCAGTGATTGGCCCAATAGTGCTTCCACAGGCCATATCACTGCGCACCACAAAGGTTTGGATTGGTAGGTCTATTTGTGCAGCCAACTCTTTCATCATTGCACTAGTCACTGCATTGGTTGCGTAACGTTGGTTTGCGTTAATCTTAATCACGGGGCCCTGATTTAGCTTAGGCCCATGATGGTCATCATGCTTGTCAGTAAAATTAGGATGTACTCCATGAGCGTTGTCAGCAGAAATAAAAGTGGAGGCATCTAACACTTGATGCAACAGCTGTGCGGTTGGATAAATACGCTGTAATACTGACATTAAGAAACTACCTTGAGCTCCTTCTGCTGACTGACTACCCACTTCTTCGTGATCGTTACAGATTAATAGCATGCCTTGATCTGATTGTGCAGCAAGCATAGCTGTTAAGCCAATATAACAACTTAACAAATTGTCTAACCGTGCAGCTGCCAAAAATTCTTGCTTTAACCCAACGAGAGCGGGTGCCTGAACGTCATAAAAGCTAAGTTCATAGTCGATCACCTGGTCAACCTTATGCCCATTGGCCTTTAATTCTTCAGCTAACACGCAGCGAAGGCTAAAATCATCACCTAGTGCCTGACCCAATAGCACTGGCAAGTCAGTTTGTGGGTTAACACTATGGCCTTTATTAGCTTCGCGATCTAAGTGTATGGCTAAACTTGGAATACAGGCCACAGGGCGTTTAAAATCAATTAAGTGAGTCACTAGTTGACCGTTAGTATCGCGTGCAACTACTCTACCAGCTAACGATAAATCACGGTCAAACCATGGATGGAGTAATGCACCACCATAAACTTCAACTCCCAACTGGTGATAGCCTTTAGTTTTTATTTCTGGGTTAGGCTTTACCTTCAAACACGGACTGTCTGTATGAGCACCAACCATGTGCATGCGCTGCAGAGCATTTTCTTGGGGCAACTGAAAAGCGACTATGGTGGAATCATTTCGGGTAATAAAATAACGCCCTCCAGCCACTAAATGCCATTCATTTGCTACATAAAGTTGGCCGTAACCAGCAGTTATTAATCGATTTGCCATTGAAGTTGTTGCATGAAAAGGCGTTGGTGAGTTGCTAATAAAGCTCATCAATCCCTTAAGGTAAGCTTGTTGTGCCATGATTTATTTAGTTCCATCGTTGCAAAAACCTAATATTGCCACATTTGCTGCCTCAAACGTAACGATTATGTAAAGCATTGGCAAAATCACCTCAGTTTGACCTGAGACATTTGAATAACTTACTAAAATCAAGCTAATATAGGTCCAAGTAGTTTTGTTCAAGCGCTATTTGCCTTTATTAACAGTTAACGGTCTCACTGCTATTTATGATTACTGATACTTTCTGCGTCGTCTTACAAACATTTTCTTCAGCAACACACTGGCAGCGACTAGCCGCTAAGCTGTTGCTCTTAACCAGCCTTGTGGCAGCACCTTTTGCCATAGCGCAGACGAGCCCCACCGATACTCCGTTACAGATTAAACTCACTGAGCAACAAGGTTTATTAACCCAAGAAATTATTAAGTTGTTAGATCGTCGGCACTACCAGCACAGAGAACTTGACGACCAATTTGGCAGTGATGTATTTGCCAGTTATTTAAAGTTACTTGACCCACAGCATATCTATCTTAGCGAAGCAGACCTAGCGCCATTTAGCTATCTTAACAGTGAACTTGACAACCTATTGGCCAAAGGTGATCTGATGGCGATGGGCCAGCTCTATAATTTGTTGCAACAAAGGCGCCTAGCTTTTATCGACTTTAACTTAACTTTATTGGCAAAAGGTAAGCCAATGTTTAACTTCGACCTGCTTGAAGACATTAGCACATCGCCCTTCGATGAACCTCGGGTAAGTAATCTTTCTGCCATCAAAGACACTTGGCGCAAACAACTAAAAAATGAGTTCATTAATGGACAATTAAATGATGAAACTGTGGATCAAATTAAGCAACGATTACAGAAACGTTATACCACCATGCGCAAACGCGTATTACAGGTAGAACTTAGAGACGCTTATCAAGCCGTTAGCAATAGTATCACCACAGTTACAGACCCCCATACCAGTTACCTTTCTCCACGTAATGTTGAAGATTTTAATATCGACATGAGCTTATCTCTAGAAGGTATTGGCGCTGTGTTACAGCGTGATGACGATTATACCAAGGTTGTCCGCCTTGTGGCCGGCGGACCAGCTGATAAAGCCGGTGATCTACAAGCTTCTGATTACATAGTCGGAGTGGCTCAAGACGGTGACCCAATACAGGAAATATTGGGCTGGCGTTTAGATGATGTTGTTGATCAAATCAGAGGGCCTAAAGACACTCTGGTTAATTTACAGATCATTCCTGGTGGTGATTTACAACAAGCCAAAAAAACCATCCAGATTCGCCGTAACAAAGTGAACTTGGATGACCAAGCCGCTAAAAAATCAGTGGTAGAAATCGAAACAGAAGAAGGCATCAGTAAAATTGGTGTCATCACTTTACCGACGTTTTATGTGGATTTTGCTGCCGCCCAAGCTGGTGATCCTAACTACAGAAGCACCACTCGGGATGTTTATAAACTTATTCAAGAATTGAGCAATGAATCTATTAGTGGCATTGTTATTGACCTACGCAACAATGGAGGAGGCTCGCTGCGAGAGGCCAACCAACTCACAGGGCTGTTTATAAAAACTGGCACTACTGTGCAGGTCCGTTATGCCGACGGTGTGATCGAAAAGCAAATGGACCGCAATCCGTTCTTGGCTTACAACGGTCCTATGATAGTCCTCGTTAATCGTTATAGTGCCTCGGCCTCAGAAATTTTTGCAGCTGCGATGCAAGATTATAAACGCGCGTTGATTGTTGGTAGCCAAACCTATGGCAAGGGAACAGTGCAAACATTTGGTGACCTTAGCAGTGGCCAGATAAAATTCACCCAAGCGAAGTTTTATCGTGTATCTGGTGCTAGCACCCAACACAAAGGTGTGATTCCTGACATTATTTTGCCAAGTTTAATAGACCCAACTAGAGTGGGTGAAAGCACTCAAGACCATGCCCTCAAATGGGATCAGGTTAAGGCTGTTGATCACAAAACATATTTTTCATTTGAACGCGTCATTCCTCAGTTACAAGCACAGCAAGAGCTTCGCAACCAGACAAGTGCAGACTGGCAGTACACGTTGGCCGTCGCTGAACATGAGCGCAACAGACCTGCACAGGTCAGCCTTCACTTGGGACAACGTCAACAGTACTGGCAGGAACAACAAGATTGGTATTTAGGCCATATTAACACCTTACGTCTTGCCCACGAGTTAGCCCCGGTGGCAAACATTGAAGACCATGAGTTTGATTATGATGATGCACAAAACGACCCCTATATATTAGCAGGTGCACACGTTATTGCTGATTGGATTGATATGGCGCGCTAACCACCTTAGTGACATTAATGGCCTAAGTTTCACTTCCAGCGTAATTGCCCAATTTTGATTACAATAGTTCCATCATCGGCTCATCAAGGGCCGACAATTGCTCTCTCAGTTCTAATATGTGCTCGCCCCAATAGCGCTCAGTGTTAAACCAAGGGAAGCTGTGTGGGAATGCTGGGTCTTCCCAACGACGTGCTAGCCATGCAGCGTAATACATCATCCTTAAGGTTCTCAGGGGTTCAATCAGGGCCAGCTCTCGTGGCTTAAAGTCATAAAATTCATTGTAACCATCCACTATTTCTGACAGCTGTACTCGTTGTCGATCTTTAGCACCTGACAATAGCATCCATATATCCTGAACTGCTGGAGCCATCCGAGAGTCATCAAAGTCGACAATATTGGGGGCGTCATTGCGCCATAATAAGTTACCACCATGGCAGTCGCCGTGAACTCGAATGAAACTAACTCCATCGGCTTGCGCAAAGGCTGCATCAATACGGAGTAATAGGTCGGCAGTTAGGCTGTCATAAGCCAGTTTTAGTGTGGATGGTATAAAGTATTTACTTACAAAATCAACACTTTCATGGCCAAAAGTTTGAGGGTTAATGGATGGTCTGTATTGATAATTTTCCACTGCACCAAGAGCGTGGATGCGCCCAAGCAGTCGACCCATGGTGTACAAATTATCCAAGTCATCAAGTTCCGGGCCATGTCCACCTTTGCGTTCAAACAAAGCGAATTGGAAGTCTTCATAAGTCAACAAACTAGCCCCTTGGCCATTAATCAACGGCGGCACCACAGGTAGCTCATAGTCTGCCAAGGCGATACTAAAGCGATGTTCTTCCAGTATTTGGTCGTTAGACCAACGCTTGGGCCTATAAAACTTAGCAATAACAGGCACCGCTTGGTCTTCAAGCCCAACTTGGTAAACACGATTTTCGTAACTATTGAGGGCCGATATGCGTCCATCACAAACATAGCCTTGGCTTTCAACAGCGTCCATGATGTAGCTAGGGGTTAATATAGAAAATGGGTGCGTTGCGTTGCTCATAGTGGCCATTGGTTAATAATTCAATGGCTTAGTATATCCTTCAAACTACATTTTATCAGCATCAATAAGCAGCAAAAACCTTTGTATAATGTAGCTTTAGCTCCGTATAATACAACGCCTACGATGCCAATCAAATCAGGCAAGCCCTAATGACTGCTACCAACGCCCTCCAATTCCCCATTAGTGAAGCACCTGCCATGGGCCAACCTTTGGCTGTTGCCGAGGGTGTTTATTGGTTACGCATGCCTTTACCTTTTGCTCTTAACCATATTAATTTATGGTTATTAGAAGACTCTAATGGCTGGACCATTATAGATACTGGCATCAATACTGACGCCTGCAAAGAACTCTGGCAACAGGTGTTTGACAACCACCTTAACAACAAGCCTGTGCATCAACTTATAGTCACTCATTTGCATCCAGACCACATTGGCTTGGCTGGTTGGATCTGTGAACTTTGGAATTTAGAGTTAAAGATGTCCCGCACAGACTACATGGCCTGCAGGTTACTTATTACTGACACAGGCAAGCCAGCACCTAAGGCAGCCATCGATTTTTACCAACGAGCTGGTGTGAGTGATGAACAACTAAATTCATACAAAACCAAATTTGGTGGTTATGGCAAAAGTATCTACGCCATGCCTGAAAGTTTCGTTCGCTTACAAGATGGTGAGTTTGTCACAATGGCCGGCCACCGATGGGAGATTATCGTGGGCCGAGGCCATGCACCAGAACATTTGTGCCTATTGTGCCCAGAACTGAATGTATTTATCGCTGGCGATCAATTATTACCCTCCATTTCGTCCAACGTTAGTGTGTGGCCTACAGAACCCCACTCTAACCCGCTAAAAGATTGGCTTGATTCATGTGCAATGTTACAACAACGCACCCCAGCCGATGTGCTAGTATTGCCCTCCCACGGACAAGTGTTTTTTGGTGCCCATCAACGCTTACAAAGACTCATTGATGGCCATGAAAAGTCACTCATTAAGCTGCTAGAGGCGTGCCAACAACCGCAACGTAATGTGGATTTATTTAGCCAGCTGTTCCGCCGCCCAATTAGCGACGACGTACTTACACTGGCCGTAGGCGAAACACAGGCCCATTTAAATTACTTAGTTAGCAAAAAAAAGCTCCAAAGCAGCGCCAGTGATAATGGTGCTATTTGGTATCAAACTATTTAGAAGAAGACTATTTTATGCACATTATTACTATTAACCGAGAACCTGTAGAATTATTTAAAATCCTAAAATTTGAATCGATTGTAGGTAGTGGCGGCGAAGCTAAGAAAAGAATTGGTGAAGGTCTAGTTAAAGTTAATGGTGACGTAGAAACTCGTAAAAGCCGCAAAATGGTTGCCGGTGACACCATAGAGTTTGAAAAGCGCCATTACGAACTAAAACGTCTTTAACTAGTGGGCATCAGTCGTTACTTTAATCCTGCTCACATCAGTGCAGGGTTTATTGCCCCATTAGTTGGTTACACTAGTTCTGCTGCGATCATCTTTCAAGCTGTGAACAGTATGGAAGCTAGTGATGCGATCGTTACTAGTTGGTTCTGGGCCCTAGGTTTGGGTATGGGTTTGTCTACCATTGGCCTGTCACTATTTTATAAACAACCTATTCTCACAGCATGGTCGACCCCAGGCGCTGCTATTTTAGTCACTGGTTTAGCAGGGGTACCCTTGGCTGAAGCGATTGGTGCCTTTATATTGTGTTCAGTATTAATCACTTTAGTAGGGCTCTCTGGCTGGTTTGATCGTATCATGGCCTACCTGCCGCAATCTATTGCAGCAGCAATGTTGGCAGGAGTGTTGTTACCCTTTGCGATGAATATGATCATGTCATTAGAGTCTCAGCTAACCTTAGTTTTAGTCATGATGATGACATTCTTTATCAGCCGGGTGATCTGGCCTAAGCTTGCCGTCATACTGACCTTAACACTAGGTACTTTTATTTCAGCCTTACAAGACTTAATTGTTTGGCAAGATTTAAGCTTACACGTTTCTAGCCCCATTTGGACCACACCACAGTGGTCTTTGTCTGCAGCGATTGGTGTTGCCATCCCCCTATTCATCGTCACTATGGCTTCACAAAACGTGCCTGGAATAGTGGTATTGCGCAGTCATGGCTACGATGCCCCAGCTGCGCCATTGATCACATGGACAGGCATCACCGGCATCCTCCTAGCACCGTTTGGTGGTTTTGCGTTTAACCTTGCTGCTATTATGGCAGCCATTTGTATGGGTAACGACGTGGACACCGACCCAAAGCAAAGGTACCGCTCTTCAGTTTGGGCTGGTTTATTTATTGTAGCTACAGGTGTTTTTGCAGGTAGTTTGACTGGTTTATTTAACAGTTTACCCCAAGCACTGGTAGTAACCATTGCCGGTTTGGCACTGCTGGGGACCATAAGTAGTAGCATTAACACTTCATTGGCTATTGAAGCAGAACGTATACCTGCCGTTATCACTTTAGTCACCACCGCTTCTGGTGTCGCCATGTGGGGCATAGGCAGCGCTTTTTGGGGCTTAATCTTGGGGGCCTTAGCACTAGCATTTCAACGCTATTTTTCTGCTGTAGACTCTTGAACTGACACTTTGGGCTAAGCCAGCACTCGCTGCACAAAACCACGAATGCGAATGCGTTAGTTGGTCATAGACTTAAAGGACATATTACCGCTATTATCACAACTACCAACCCATCCGCTAAGTTAGCTGCCAAATTACTGACCAACCTAGCCGCATAATTGAAAGCCTGCCGTTATGAAAACTGTTTATTCGCCAGACCACATTTTACGTAATGCCAAAACAGAGCTCACTGGTGGCCAATTGGTCACGCCTTTTGAGTGCCCTCAACGAGCAGATTATGTGTTGGCTGCTATTAAATTTCAACAATTAGGTGCAATAGTCAGTCCCACGCAGTGGCCACGCAGCTGTGTAGAAAGCATACATGACACAGGTTATCTGACCTTTTTAGACAGTATTTGGCAACGTTGGACGCTAACAGGTAACCAGGGCGAAGCGATACCCAACATTTGGCCGTCTCGTTCCATGCCTGGTTTACACATTCCCAATCATATCGAAGGTCAACTGGGTTATTATAGCTTAGCAGGAGAAACAAGTATTAGTGAGGGTACGGCGCAAGCTGCTTGGGCTTCTGCCAATGTTGCACTTTCTGCAGCAGACCTCATCCAAAAAGGTGAAGGCAGTGCCTTCGCTCTTTGTCGGCCACCCAGACATCATGCGTCAAAGAATCAGTATGGTAGATATTGTTTTATTAACAATGCAGCTATCGCCGCACAGAAGCTTCTCAGTGATGGCGCCAATAGAGTCGCTATTTTGGATGTGGATTTCCATCATGGTAACGGCACTCAAGATATTTTTTATCAGCGCAGTGATGTGTTATTTTGCTCAATTCACGGTGATCCAATGGAAGCCTTTCCATATTTTTTAGGGTTTGCCAATGAAACAGGTAAAGGCGCAGGCTTAGGCCTCAACCTTAATCTGCCTCTACCAAGAGGTACACCCTATCATTTATGGCACCAAGCCTTGATCCGTGCCATTAGCAAAATACACACGTTCGAAGCTGATGCTTTAGTGATCTCTTTAGGTGTAGATACGTTTGAAAACGATCCTATCAGCTTTTTTAAACTCAAAAGTGACGACTTTATTGATATGGGCAAGACCATCGCCAGCATGGGTTTACCAACCCTGTTTGTTATGGAAGGAGGCTATGCTGTGGAAGAGATAGGCACCAACACTGTTAACGTGCTCAAAGGTTTTGAAAACCTCGCAGGATAGTCTCCATTTAACCTGTGATTCAATCAGCAAACCTATGATTCAGTCATCAAATAGGGCAAGATATTGTTTTTTACCTAACACTAAGAGAACCATTACATGCTTTCAGTCAATTCTTATTTCGATGACAATGTTAAATCAATCGCTTTCCAAGGCAAAACCCTAAGCACTACAGTAGGAGTGATGGATATAGGTGTATTTACTTTTGGTACTAGCCAATATGAGGTAATGACCATCATAGATGGAGAGCTTGAAGTTAAATTACCTGGAACCCAAAGTTGGAACACCTTTACCAACGGTGACCAATTTGAAGTTGAAGCTAATAGTAGCTTTGAAGTAAAAGTATTACGACAGACGGCCTATCACTGTACTTACGAATAAATCCATACCCCAGCATTGAAAATGGCAGCGTTCGCCATCACCTTAGAATAACCTAGTTTTCTTTCGTATTTACTAATCAATAGAGTCTAAACCGATGTCTACTGTTACCAGCCGCTGCCCCCATTGCCAAAAAAATAATCGTATACCTGCCGACCGAGTTAAAGAAAACCCTAGCTGTGGTGTGTGTAAGCAGGCGTTATTTTCTGGCAAACCTATAACTGGCACCAGCGCTAACTTTGATGCTCTTGTTAAAGGTGATATAACTGTTGTGGTAGATTTTTGGGCTCCATGGTGTGGTCCTTGTGTTGGGTTCGCACCGGTATTCGAGCAAGCTGCGCAGAAACATGCTGGTCAACTTCGCTTTGTGAAAGTAGACACTGAAGCCGAGCAAGTGCTGGCGGCTCAGTTCAAAATCCGTAGTATTCCCACCCTGATGGTATTTAAAAATGGTAAAGTAATAGATCAACTCAACGGCGCTTTACCGCAGCAGCAATTTGAGCAGTGGCTAAATACTGCAGTAAATAAATAGAACTGTAAATTTAATCTATTGGAGCAAAACGGACGATGAAAAAACTCAAGAATGAAAAAGAACTGCTAAAAAAAGCCATCACTCTAGGGACAGTTTATGCAAATAAACGTGGTGTTGCGCAGTTTGAAGCCACTGATTCTGCAGCCAATAAGTTAGAATATATTTACCGACTGCTTGTACACGATAAACTTATCCAGCCACTTCCAAATAATCAAATTTCTCAACCCAGCATGCAACATAAACTTGCTCTATGGGTTGACCGTCAGATTAACCCATAGGCTTGCTCTACACAGGTGGCCTCTAGACCAATGGCCCCTACCCGTTCTCAAAAACACAGCTAAGGACCACACGTGCAAGATCTCATACAAATCATCGATTTTGTGAAAGAAATTGACCAACTTAAATCTGTACTTAGAAAAACCCGTCCTTTGGGTATGGCACGTTACGAAAATTCGGCTGAGCATTCTTGGCAAGTTACTTTAGCAGCACTCATGCTTAAAGATTATGCCGCACAACCCATTGAAATTAACCGGGTACTGCGTATGCTTTTGATCCATGATTTATGTGAAATTGATACTGGTGACGTAATTGTTTATAAGGCCGTAGGCAGCGCACATGAAGAGGCAGAAGCTGCAGCTACGCAGAGAATTTTAGGGATGTTGCCCAACAACATGGGAGATGAATACGTAGCCCTGTGGCACGAATTTGAGGCCGCTGAAAGTGCTGATGCTCGTTTTGCCAAAGCGTTAGATAGAGCACTACCATTGATCCACAATTTAAATGATAACGGCCACAGCTGGCAAAGCCACGGAATCACCAAGAACCAAGTGAAAATGGTCAATGGAGGGCATATTAACAAAGGTTGCCCACAGCTATGGGATCTACTTGAACCATTAGTGGACGATGCTCAATTAAAAGGCTCCCTAATCCCTACATAGAAAACCCCAAAACGCAGGAAGCCTTGTCTGTATAATGGTTTGTGACAAAACACACCAACACCCAATAGGTGACACAGCCAAGGCTTATGACGATTCTACCTTATAAACTCGCTACCACAAACGATCAATTAACGTCTCGTGCAGGATTGCTGGCCGTAGGCCAACTAATGGAGTCATTGCAGCTTTAACCTTAACCACATTATGGTTTGTTGCAATGCTTCGAACATCTGAGATGCCACATTAAAAATTATGGAATCCAATGTAATAATCTCATCTCCTTTTCCAGATCAAAAGCCTGGGACTTCAGGTTTACGAAAAAGTACAAAACAATTTCTAGAGCCTAATTAT
>MDSY01088801.1_pt1 | contig 14153 bp, 8 predicted proteins | sample 811131 | NCBI WGS metagenome assembly MDSY01 (sample SAMN05326643, study PRJNA326480) | marine metagenome | isolation source: seawater | place: Atlantic Ocean: South West | collected 2010 | reverse complement strand
CTGTGACACTATTCCTCATAGGATTCCTCGTAGGATTCCTCGTCTGCTCAAACTTTTCCATCGCTCGCTCCTCTTCCTTCACCGCCTCGCCCACGAGTTTCGACCCCAACACGGTTCCCGCGGTGGCGAACCCGTCGACTACGTAGGACGACACTAGCCACAGCTGGCACACTACGTTGTGCGCGGCGAGACCCGACGGGCCCAGCTCCCGGCTAACAACGATCATGGCGCCGAAAAAGGTTCCTTGCAGTAAGAACGACCGGACGAACATACTCAAGCCGTCGACCAAAAATTGAAAGAAACCAAATGTACTGTCTTTCTTTCTACCGTCTGTCTCTCGGTTTCTTCGTCTGCTGCTGCCTTGTTCGGCGTCAGAAACATCGGCTTGTACTACTCCCCGACTAAACACCGGTAATCGCTGCGCGTGCCCCTTCGGGGGAAGCCACACCACTAATCCGACGCCGGCGGCAGCGTTTGCGAAAGCGCTTACAGCGTACGCGGCGCCAACGAAATTAAAACAAGCGGTATCGCTACGTACGAGACACACCGCTGTCGCAACCAGAGCCGCTTCCACAACCGCCCTTCCCACACTCAACCCTGTGGCGTGGTGTATGCGCCTGTACCCGCCCAACACTCCGCTCGCCGCGTTCGCGACGCACTGCACAGGCGCGACACACGCTCTGATGAAAAAGTACGGCTTGGCGTGTTTCGCCACTTCGGGTGTGGCGTGAAACAACACGAACAGCGGGTCCCGTAACGAAAGAAGCGTTCCTGATGCTATTAAGCCGCACACCGTGGCCGCAAGGAACGCGAACCTGGCTTGCGACGCAGCTTCCGAAAATTTATTCGCCCCGATACCCGCACCAACCTTCGCGGTGACCCCGTCGATGAGGAAGTTGAAAACCGCCGTGCCGAAGGATGTGGCGGTCACCACCAGCCCAAACGAGGCTTGTAACGCAGTGCGTCTACGACCGAGCAGCGCGAGCTGAACAACCACCGCCACGGGTATCACCGCGTTCATCACCGCCGCGCTCGCGGACAAACGGAGAAGAGACGCTGTCGACGCCATGGCGGCGGCGTCGACGGGGGGCGTTCGACGTTGTGATGGAGAAACAGGTCCAAAAATCCCGAAATATTTTCCCCCAAAACGGCACCTCTCCGAGAGGTTTCCAATTACCTCGGGACAAGAGACGGCGCTTGGCGCGCGCCCTTCTCCGGTCACCGGTGGTCACCGCGATGACCACGGCTACGTGCCCCCCCGCGAACGGCGTGGGGGACCTTGGAGTGATGAGTGTGGTGGGGACTTCCGCCGTTATCGGAACCCACGTTGGCGAAAATTCTTTCGTGGAAAGGGGGAAGAGCATCGTGAACGCGCGGAGAGCGTTCGGGGGTGGGGATGGAGGTGCCAAGGCTGCAGCTCGTACAGCGGCTGCATCATCCGCGCGTGATACGACCGACGCGTTGGCACGCGCACAAAGGGCACTGGGGAGCGGGTACAAACCCGGGTCAAGCACCCCAGACGGTACGGGTAAAGCCTCCAATTCGCAATCCCCGTTGACGTCCCCGAAAAAAGTTGGGAAGGATTTGTGGGCGGAGGCGTCCCCGTCGCGGGAGGTCACGGGAGGTCGTTCATCCAACGAGCACCCTAAACCCGATACACCCACAACTCCTACGCGACGAAAAAGCACCCCTCCCTCCTCCCCGAAAAGGTCCACCACGCCGAGGTCGACGCTAAAGTCGCCGATAAAGTCACCGACAAAACCAAAAAAAGCGTCGGATGTAGTCGAGTCTCCAACGGATAATACCGTTTTATCACCGGAGGCGGCGGCACGCGTTCGCGTCGCTGCGGCCGCGGCAGCGGCAGCGGCATCTGCGGAGGTAGACCCCGACCCTGAATCCTCCGCCGCGGCGCGCGAAGCGAAAGCAAACGCGGCGGCGGCGGCAGCGGCGGCTCGCGTGCGCAAGTCCCGCGAGTTCACGTTTGGGTCTTCGCCTAATGCGTATACGCCTTCCCTGGCTGCGTCTGCTGCTTTGATTTTGGAAGAGACGCGCGCGAAACGAGAACACGTGTCAGCTGAAGCCGCTAGGCGTGTGCGTTTGGCGAGGGAACAAGAGGAAGCGAGTAGGGCTAAACGCCGATTGGCTGAGAGCGAAAAGCAAAACAGAGGAAGGGCGAGCAGAGAAGCGGCGACGCGCGCGAAGGAACGACGGCGGCGGGAACTGTACGCCCTGAACACCCTTTTAGCAGCAAGCGAACGCGCAGCCTCCTTAGCAGGATCCAAAAGCGCCACCGCAGGACCGGGACAAGCACTTCCAAACCACCTTAGAGTGTAACTTGTGAGTTGTGCGCGCTATGTAACTATATTAAAAAATTAGAGATTCCTTCACAGCAGCATCCCCCCCTCGTTGTCCCCCTTCCTCCACTCGAAGTGCGCGAATTCCACCAACATGGTGGCCGCAACTAACGCGGCTCTTCGTTTCGGGTCCGCGTCTCGGGGGAATCGCAACACGATGTTACTCCGGTCCGTCGCCCCAGCGCAGTTACACCCGGGCCACACGTTGGCAGATCGCGCGACGACCGTGCGTTCGCCGGCGTCGAAGACGTCCATGTCATAACTCGCGTTGAAACAGGACGGCGCGCACACGTTGTGCCCGTTCGACGTGCCGCACTCGGATGTGCGGACGCGGTAGTACTCGGAGTTTTCATATTTGGAGTTATTTGATTCATTTGACAGAATTCCATCCATCCCCCCAACCCCTCCTCCCTCCGCGACGAAGGACCGCGAGCAGCACCACCCGCATCTGAATTCCTCCCTGGCTTTCGCCGCGTGTTCCCCGTGCGCGTTGATGAGCGTAAGCTCCTGCGGGTTGCACATCAGGCACGGCGTGTTCACCGAGCACTTAAACGGCCGTTTCAACGTGAAGAACGTGGTACCAGCTCCGTCTTTGAAGTCCATTGTGAACGACCTGAAGAAAGGACAGCAGACGCGCTCCATACAGTCGGATTCCTCTTTGGCTTTCAACAGGGGGTAGAAATTAGCCTGGCGCGTAAATCGCTCGATCCACTCGGGCGACATAACCCCGGTTGGATCGGGAAGCGCCCCTCGCTGAATCGGCGTGATATGGTACACGTTTTTCGTGTCACACCCTGTGAACGCCTCTAGGAATTCGATCCGTTCCTGAATGAACAAACCGTCGATGTCGTTAAGGAAACCGAGGCCAGCGGTCGGATCGTTGAGCATCTTTTTTTTTAGTTTTGGGTTTGAAAGTTGATGTTGATTGATTGGGGAGGTGGGGTCAGCGGGTGGTTGTGGGTGGTTGTACCGAATAAGCGTCGACATTTCGTATCATCGATGTGGCGCGCGACGGAGAGTACGGTTGTTGTCTAGAACGACGCGCGTGCAGTTCCTGCGGTACCCCACACCGTCCATCTCAACTCTCCCAAAAGCTACGACGTACTTGTTGGCTTTGCGGTGCTCTCATGGCTCCTTGCTGGTACCCGGGGTTGTCGTACCCAACGTCGTACTGCGTTTCATAGGTGTTGAAAACAGGACGCGCGCCAGGTGCCGGGCCTTTCCGGTACTGCGCGCCCGCATCGCGCATCTGCTGATACGCCATCGCGGTCGCGCGGGAGGGTGTGCGTGGTGATAAAATAAAAACCCGAGTTCCTCAGCCACGACCGACTCACGTAACCGAAACGCTCCATTTTGCGATTTCTCGTCACACGGAACCGCGCTTGATGTTGCCGCTCGCACCGGTGTCCTTCCCGCTGACGCGCCCCGCGGTGCGCCCGCGGGGTATCAGTGGGTCATCCGTGGTGCATGACGAAACCGCGTCGCTGACACGCATGGAGAAGGAGCTCGAGCGCCAGGTACGCATTTGCAAATTTCCGGTCGTTCACGGCCGAAACACGTTAATTGGTCCCCCCCTGACCCCAACCCCTTCCTCTCTTGCAGCGCTCTTTGATCCGCAAGGCTTTGGCGGACGTCCAGCCCATCGGCCAGAAAACCGTTCGAGGCTCGCTCACCAACGACATGATCCACGACCACGACGACACCATGGCCAGTGAAGAGGACGAGATGGATGACGAGCCGGGGGAAGAGGCGGAGTTTGAGTAGCAGATTGGTTGTGGAGCTGAACTGGGATGGAACCAACAACAATAAAAGCATAGCATCAGTGTATCATACATTATTATTACAATCTTATCACATATAACTACATATCAACATCCATTAGGTGCTTACCAACGTCCCTCCGTGGTACACGTGCACGGCCCCGACGCGCCCGGCGCCCATCCCGCGCAACCCGCTCGCGAAGGCGTCTCTGAATTTATTTCCATTTCCACCGTCACCCCTGCGCGCCAATCGGTATAAAGTCCTTTGGTGGTGGCGGTAGACCCCTCTCCAGCCGCCGGTGTCGGCTTGGGGTGGAGCGCCAGGTGGCACGTCGAATTTAAATGTCGTGCAAAATAGCTGTCGCCACAGGGCATCGTCGTTCACCAGATGCGCGGCGCGCTTGTTCACGGTGGCGAACCGAGCGGCATCCACGCCATCCTGTTTTTTGGGTGATTTGGAGAGTTATGTTTGAGTTAATTCCCCGATACGTTCGGAATGACGAGGGAGGCGTCGTCGGGAGGTGTTGGTTCGTGACATGCCGTTCGTGTCGTCGCGGTGGTTGGCAATGTCAGAAACGCACCAGGTGGACGAGAACGTTGGTGATGACCTCGTCGGGGAGCCAGTCCAACGGGCAGAACTCCATTGGTGGTAGGTGCAGGCTTTTGACGAATAATGGGTGTACTATGAGTGCCTTGCAAGGTCGCTTCACCTCCGCACTCCTGCCCTCGACCTTTCGCGACCCACCGCCGATCAGACAACACAGAAGACTCGCGGCGCTCATGGCGTCTCCGCTCGATGCCCAAAGACCCACCGGTCGGGAGCGGGGCCTCTGCGCCCGACGAATGACGCTGCTGACGAGGCAGGTTTGGCCCATAAAAGTCTTTTTGATCGATCCGACTTGTTTGAAATCCTTGAGATTTGAGATCCGACAGCCGAGCCGCCACACCTCGAGGCGCGGAGGATCGAGTGGACACTAAGGCGACGGTTTATCTCTCCCGTGATGAGTGGCGTGTTCTCCACCGTCGCGGGCGAGCGCTTGAAAGAAACCAAGCTAAAGGAGCAACTTCGCAAGCAACAACAACGCGTTGAGGTTGTTGAAAAGTTTTCCGGCTTACGGATTAAAAACAGACTGGTGCCATCCGCGGTGCTGGAGGACAAGTTTAGCGACTTGCGGTTCACCAAGATCCCTGATTTGAGGCACGACTTGCACGGCCGGTGGGCCACCGCTGGGGTTTTAGTCGAGAAGACCATGAAACAAGCGGCGTCCGGTTCGTCGTACAGTGTTTGGAAATTGAGCGACATGAGCCCGACGGATTACACAATCACGGTTTTCCTGTTCGGCCAGGCGCATCTCGATTGGCACAAGGAAGACCCGGGGTCGGTGTGGTGTATTACCGATGGCGAGTTACGGGAGGACACTGGTGGTAAATCTCATCAGGGCAGCAGGCCCACGATAGGGTGCAACGAGCCGCGCCAGCTGTGCAAGTTAGGCGCGTCGCCGGTCTTCGGCAGATGCAAGGGGATGCGAAAAGACGGAAACGACTGCACCATGCACGTCAACACTTCGGTATCGGAGTACTGCGCGTACCACGCCAGCGCGGCGCTGAAAAGCCTAGCCACGGAACGTATGGCGCTGGGTCCCGGGCGCGCGCCGAAGTTCGTGCGGAACGGGAAAACCGTGATGGGTGCGAAGGGAATGGGGGGGCGAATGAACTTGCCACCGAACAGCAACGTCGCACGTGAGTTACAAAAGCAAAAATTGGCCTCCGGGGGGGTATCGCGAGTCGGTCCTTCTGCATACACCGACCGATCTGAAACTCAAATACGCGCTGCGGCGCTGAAGCAGCAGAGAAACAGCATGACTGGCCGAGGTGCAGCTTTAGTGACGGGCGGCGCAGTGGGTGGCAAACGGGCGAACCCCGGGCTGAGTCACAAGTACAGAGATGCTGATAACCGAACCGGGAGAGCGGCTTCAAACGCGTTAGTGGGTGGACGTGATAACGGTGTCAAGAAAGAGTCCTCCTCGCGCTTCGGCAACACACAAAGACAAGGTGTGATGTCCAAAAACGACTTGCTGGCGAGTAAAAAGGCAAGAACGGGTATGGACACTGTTAATGGAAGTAAACTAAAGTTGGACAGCGGATTTGGCGGCGGTTTCGGCGGCGCTCGCGACGAAAAAGTTCCCGGCGTCACATTGAGGAAAGTTACGAAAACGCAAGGTACGCAAGGTACCTCTCAAAACCCTGCACCTCCCCAAAAGCAAAAGCAATTCGTGATGGAGATGCTCGAGGATGACGACGTCGACTGCGATTTAGATACCCTGGATGCTTTACAAAGAGCGAAGACCGTGGCCAAGGCGCTCAAGTCGCACGACCCGAACACGACGTACCACCGCCGGTCCACAAAGTCCATCCATGTGGATTTTAAAACAGCAGCCAGCGTGCGTCCTGCGCCGCCGCCGCTGCCTGGTCTGTACGCCTCCAAAGATTCAAACGCTCAACGCGATAATGATTCAAACAAGGTTGCTCAAAGCGCAGGATTACCTACGAGTAATGTTACCGGGGTAAATAAGTCAACAATAACTCCTCAACCCCCACCGGCTCCCGGTTCCTTCGGCGACGTGTTCGGTTCAATCGCTGCTGTGAACATGGACGGCGCATCCAAGTACGAAGCGTCCGCGGATGACTTGGAGACGGATCGGATGATGGAAACGTTAACGTCTCTAGAAAAGCAGGACGCGCTGCACACGCAGATCACTGGCACGCACTGCCTGACGATCAAGTGCAGCCGGTGCGAGTGCGGCATTTTATTCGAACGGCAGCAACCCGAGACGTGCCGAATGAGCACGCACCGAGCACAAGCGCACGAAACCAAAAAGAGGTTCTTCAAGTGCGGCAACGGGGGATGTCACTTCCGAACGCAGACGTTAGGTAAACCTTTTCCCGCAAAAGGCTGCCCCAAGTGCAGATGTGAGGACTGGGATAAGTGCGGATTGAGCGCTCAAGCGGAGAGGGTGAAATCATGCGCGTATGGCGACCTAGTCGGGAACAAAGACGGAATGTTAGCCAGAGGCGTGGAGCACGACTTTTCGTTAAAAGCGGGCGGAGCGTTCTGCGGGGGGCACTTGAGAGCGAGCTTGACTTGAGGTAGTTGTTCCGAACGTTGATAGTGTCTACGTAAGTTTACGGTTCTAATATCCATGATCATTATCGTCTACATGTACAATAAATCTAATTCTATGCTAACTCAAGTGCGCGACGACCGCGAACACGCCCAATGTAATGAAACAAAACGACCCCACCCACCGCGACGCTGTAAATACCCAGTCAGGAAGACTAAAACCACTAAACCCGCCGAGTACTTGAGATACATACGCATACACTTCGAACGATTCATTCATCACCCAAAGCTTGGTAATCTTTACGGATAGGTAAAGGTTATACAACATGTATTTGCACATCCACAAAGCGTGGGTAATCACGTTTGTGCTTCGGTACGCAACGACGGCGGCGACAATCAAGAGCACCGCCCTATGGTAACGTTTTCGTTTTATTGTGTTTGGAATGTCTTCTCTCCTTTTCTCGGCAGTTTTGGGTCGCGACGTCTTCCTCTCGTGCGGTTCCTTAGTGTCATGCGATGCATACTTCCCACGCGAAGAATCCATTCCACCAGACATTTCCGTTCGTCGCTTGATTTCTTGTACGCACCGCACCCTCGCCGCGTTTATTATTTGCATCGTTTTGGTTTTTTCTTCTTCGTTTTTATCAACGTTTTTATCAGGGTGGTGTTTTCGGGCCAACTTGCGAAACGCTTTCGCCACGTCCTCCAAGGTAGCATTTTGTTCGCCTATTCCCAGGACTTGGAAAGGATCAGAGCTACTCTGATCCGGCCCTTTTCCCGGCGGACCCTGCTCCTGTTCTTCCCCTGGACCGGTTTCCTCGTTTCGCGCGTAGTAGTACCTGCCGCGCTCGTCGTCGTCGCCGAACATGTTTCGTCGGGCGTACCTTCCACTTTGAGATTTCCAACCACCCGCTCCTCCCTCCCTTCCTTCTCGCGCTCGGGCCCCTCCCTTCTCGCTCTCCCACAGATTTGGGAACACCCAGTGCACCACTGCGGCGATACATGTCGCAATCAAGCGTATCACCCACGCGACTAACCAAATGAACCAGTCCATGGCGGCACCCTTCCGTCGTCGTCGCGTGGATTCCCTGTCCACGAATCTTTTGTGTTCGCTGTACCGACTCGAGGGTTGTTGAGTTGCTTCATCGTCATCCTCGAATACCCACTCGAAGCCCCCACCTCGCAACCCGCTTGGTTTCCTCCGACCAAGGCGTCGCGTTTTTATGCCCATACCGACGGGGGTCGCTACGCCGGAAACCCAGACGTCACGCCCCCGAACAGTGCTCGGACGAAATTTCACGTCGGCACTTTCTCGTCAGGACCAAAAAGTGAAGAAGGTAAACTTTTGACGCGGTTTCCCATTCCCTGGCGCCCTGTCCCACGATGGCGGCGATGGCGACCGCGTCGACCGGCTTGCGGGTCCCATGGTCGCACTCCGTGCCCTCCAGACGCCACTCCTTGCGAATAACCGCGAGCGTCCCCAAGTGTGCGCGGTTCGTGGCGTCGCGTGTGACCCGATTGCGCACCGCCGCTAAAAGCGCAGCCGCCGCCAAATCCAAAGACGATGCCCAGGACTACGAGTTTGATTTCGAGGACGACGGGTCATACGACGACGACGACGAGGACGGAGGGTGGACTGAAGACGGCGAGCTCACGGTAGCGGAGCTCAACGCGATTAACGACGCGCGGAGTGACGAGAACGCCAACGACACGTACTTCGATTCGTACGCGCACATTGGGATTCACCGCGAGATGATTGGAGATGAAGCACGGACGGGGGCGTATCTGAAAGCCATTGAGGGGCATAGTGAATTCTTAAAAGGCAAAGTCGTGTTGGATGTGGGGTGCGGGACTGGTATTTTAAGCATGTTCGCCGCGAGAGCCGGCGCTAAGAAGGTATACGCGGTGGACGCGAGCGGCATCACTCGCCACGCGAAACGATTAGTCACTGAAAATGGATTCGAAGACAAAATCGAAATCGTAAAAGCGCGCATGGAGCAGGTCACTGTTGAAGACATTCCAGAGAAGGTGGATGTTATCGTGAGCGAGTGGATGGGGTACGCGCTGTTTTTCGAGTCTATGCTGCCGTCGGTGGTGGATGCCCGTGATCGATTTCTCGCGAAAGATGGGTTAGTGTTGCCGAATGTTTCTGATGTAAGAGTCGCTCTTTTATCCGACCAAAAACGGTACGACGACGGGATAAAGTTTTGGACCGATGTATATGGGTTTGACTTTTCGTCGCTTCAGGCGCAGACCAAGCGGGACTGGTCCACAGACCCTCCTGTGGCTACTGTCAACTCTGACTGCATCGTGAGCCGACCTGAAGGCGAGCTCGTGGTGAGCGTGGATTGCGCGTCAGTTCCGCTGGCCGATTTGTACCAACCCATGTCCGGCGAAGTTGTGCTTGAAGTGGTGTCGGACAAAGAAACAACCGTCCACGGTTTGTGTCTTTGGTTCGACGTGGACTTCTACGGCAAATCCACCCTGTCTACCTCGCCGTTTGAAAACAAGACGCACTGGTACCAGACAGTTTTGATGTTTGACGATTGTTTGGAGATGAACGCCGGGGATAAAATCGTCGCGTCCATCGAGTTAGAACCTGGGTCGGATCCTGGCGCGAAACGACAACTGAACATCTACGCGAATTATGACATCGTGCGGAGCGGGGATGACGTGGATACGGAAAAAAACAGAGACGACAGGGAATTCTTCAACCAGTGGACCGTGCAGTAGCAGGTTGTCAATCTAGAAGGTTGTCAATGTAACTTTTTATTCACGAGTTGCTCTCTTGCGTCTTCCTAGGAATTCATCTTTATGGGCAAACAGTCTCATTCGCAAAGTGCCACGCTGTTGAAATAAGCCAAGCTGACGTCACAAGAGATTCATTCATTCTTTGCCGCGGCCCACAGACCCTGCTTTCGAGATGCAGCAACAGGGGCAGATGGTGGCCATGCCGCCTGGGGCGCAGTACGTCGTGGTACGTGTAATTGCGGGTCTTCCAACTCTCCCGCGTTCCCCGGTTGAAGCGTGCAGAGGTCGAGAACCTCTAGACGCGTTTTGCGATCCTGAGTAGCGTTAGTACCGCCTGTCCCACACCACCTCGACTAACACCCTCCTTGTTCGCACACCTTCTCCCCCCACAGATCAACGGCCAGCCCGGATACCTGGTGGACGAGCCGTACTGCGGCCCCATCACGTGCCTCATCGCGTGTTTCATCTTCCCCTTCGTGTGTTGCTGTCCGTGCGACCGGAGGCAGGAATTTTACGCCATCAATGGAGGACAACCAGTGGCGCAGTACGGGATGGCGCCGCCGGGACAACAAGCGATGCCACCGCAATATGGATACGCACCGCAGCCCGTGTACGGCCAGCCCGTGGGACCTGCACAGCCCCAGTACGGCCAGCCAGGACCGTCCACGTACAGTCAGCCGCAATCGTACCAGCCCAAGGTGTAGGAGTTATACGCGAACGTAGATTGTAAATGATTGAAATAAATAGATCTAAGTGTTTTTACTGAACATCACATCACGTCACATCACCACGCACCCGCAGCCAGGTACTCTTTTGTCTTCGTTTTGGTCTTCTCTCGTTTCGAGTTCCTTCCTGGTTTCATGTGATTCTGTTTCAGCCTGAGGGTGTTTGCTCGTAGGGGACTCTTGAGACTTTCCTTTCGGCGAGCTCGATTGCATTTCCCGAGAACTCGAAAATTCTTCACCCTCAACCACGGCGCTTCCGGAGGTATGTTCCGGCTGTTGAGTCGTTGACTCGTAAATCTCATCGACTCCCTCCTTTTTCACCTTCTTCATGAGCTCCGCCAGCGCGTGTCTGCTCAGCGAGTTCCGCTTCCACTTGCTTTTCGGAGGTGCAGGGGGCGGCCCCCAGGGTTGCCTCGGTTTGGGTTTGGGTTTGGGCTTGATTTTGGGAATAGGAAGGGGCTTCTTCTTTGGCTTTTTTGAGACTGTCGAATCCATCGTCACTATAGAGTCTGTGGAAACGCGCGAGGGATCCATGGTAAGCACCTGTTCCTCGGGTTCAGAGGAAACCGTCGCGATGGCGAACGCAGCGAGGGTTTCGAATTCGTTGTTGCGATCCACCACGTTCTTGCCGTTCTCGAGCGCTTCCAACCTGTGAAGCTCAAAAAGCTCAGCTTCAATAGCGTCCAGGGACGATTCAGGTTGTGGAGGTATCTCTTCCGGTTCGCGTTCCTCGTCAACAGCGATAGCATCTACGGCACTTACACCCATAAACGCGTCAACACTCATTACTCCAACCTCTTCCTGGTCCTCCATCTCGAGAACGCGGTTCACGGGTGGTGTCGGCGCGGCGGAAACAGTCACGGGCGGATACGCTTCCACCGCGTCGTCGTCATCATCGTTCGACAATACCTCCGTTTCCTTCGGGGCGATACTTTTCCGCTCTATCAGTTTCTGGTGGTGTCTTTTCAGGGGCGAGGTTCTTTTGTTTTGTCCATGCTGTGCCGGTTGAGATTTAAACACAGTCGAGTGCGGAGACGTTTCATCTTCACCGTTGACATCCGCGTCTTCGCCAAACCCGCCGATGTCGTCAAACTTGCCGGGCAAGGGAGGAAGTCTTCCATTTGAGATTTCCTCGGCAAGACCCGTATCCACCTCTTCCGGAATCGTATCCACCTCGTGTGGAACACCCACGGTATCCTCGTCGAACTCCAGCTGCACTTCCGCTTCTCCTATAAACTCAGAACCTCGGTTCGATTCGCGAGAAATAATCGATTCCCTTTCCCTCGCATACTTTTCGCGCCAGTGCTCAACCTTTTCAGTAGGCTGTGATGTAGAAGGACGAGAAGACGAAGGTCTCGACACTGCGTTTGTCCTAATCGCCCGTCGCTCGCTCCACCGCTCAATCGCAGTTGACCGGTGCGAAGCAGCTGATGAAGGCCTTGATGAGGGATTTGACCCTGAAGCGTCAGTCACGGGAAGTCCCAGCGCGTTCGGTTTCCGCACCGACACGCCGCTTGGGTGAAACCGCCGTTCTCGGCGTCGTCTTCGTTCCGCCTCCCTTCGCGCGGCTTCCGTTCGGTACGCCTCCGCATGTTCTAATAGCCACGCTAAGGTGTCAAGCTTGCCAGCCGCGACTCCGTGATTCGTCTCCACGCGTTTCAAATGCGACTCTAATGAATCCGCTTCTGTGCTCATTTCGTTCGTCGCGATTTCAAGCCTCGAAATGTGGTACTCAAGGTTCCTCTGAACCCGTTTCTGCGTTCGCGCGTCTTTCAGCGACCGGCGGTGAACCTGCCGTCTCGCCTGCGCCTTCGCCGTGGCGTCAGATTGCCTCGCGAACACGCTCTGAGAGCCGCTGCCGCCGGGGGACCAGACAAGTCTTGAGTCAGTGCTGACGAACGACGCGTTTGAAGCTCTTGAAACAGACGCTCTCGGCGAAAACAACGAAACAGACGAAGCGCTCGTGCTCGCGGCGCTCGGCGGCGTCGCCGAAGAATTGCGCTGGCCTGGTGGCTTCCAACTGTTCGCAGAAGACAGAAGAGAACCAGTTGCAGATACAGGACGAGAACTCGACCCAAGGTACCCCGTGATGTCCGCGTTCACGCGTCTCGCCTCCCGCGCCCGGCTGCACAGCGCCCTGAACTTGGCCTCCTCTTCAAGGCACTGCTGCGCCCTGGTGAGAAGCGCATCGGCGGCGTCCGCGGCGGCTCTGGCGATTTCCGTGACCCTGGCCCCAGTTACGAGCGGCATTGACGGGTCCACCCGCTCTGCATCTGCCAAAATAGCAGCAGCAGTGGCGATGGCTTCTTGCTTCCCAGGAGACGCAGATGTTGTTGATCGGCCCGAAGACGCGGAACCCACGGAACCTCCGTGTCGCGTATTATCGTTTTTAAATTCATCCTCACCGGAGTCGTACTCCTCCAAGTCCGTGATGACGTCCACTAATAATCGACTTACTGCTCGTAGTTCCCTGGGTGCGCCTCGTAACCGCTCAGCCGCGATTTCCGCGATTCGCAGTCGAGTTTCTATATCACTCGCCTCCACGTTTGCAGCGTGGAGCGCTCTTTCCAAATCGCTGAGCTTCTCATCATCGGCTGCTCGTTTCGCGGCTCGGGCGCCGGGAGACAGTGGAGTATGCTGGCTGAAGGGAGACGATGGTGTGCCTCCATGGCCGTCATCGAACCCTTCACTGTGAGCTACTAACGGAGTATTACACACCTCTCTCTGCGCCGCGATATGCTCCACCAGCTCTTGTCGCGTGGCTTCGTTTTTCGCGAGACGCCGAAGCGCGAAATCCGCTAAAGTTTCAGACGCATCCATCACGTGGTGTAAGTACGTGGGGAGCACGGCGCGCGCCAGGGTTGGGCTCACATCCTCCAGTGTCGGCAAATAAGGCATGGTTGGTGTCACTGCTTGGTCGATGTCACTTGTTTGCTCACTGCCCCACAGGGCCTCACGAGGTCACGTTCGAAAAGACTCAATCGAAAAGGCGCCAAGTTGAATCAATCAAAACAACAACGAAGCCTTCCCTAGTCCTCCCGGGTCCTCCTCCCCTACCACACACCCCTGCCGTTTGTGTGTCACAGTTACCTAGTCGTCCACGCGTCCCGAATCAACGCCGCGTCGGGTGGACTGGGGGGATACCGGGCGGTGTTAGCATTTTGCCGGCCATTTGAAACAGTCTGTTTTTTCTTGGAACTGGAAGTCGGGCCGCGGGAGAAATCTCCTTGGCGACACAGCCTCACACCGACCGGCGCGTGGCCGACTCCGACATCGATGTCGGACTCGCCCGCGTCCAAGACCCCCCCCGGCGCGGCGTACGAGCTCCTTCCCGCGGGTCTGCCTGTTGCGGATACCAACAAGGATACCAACAAGGATGCCAATGGTGCAATTGAAGGATCGACCCCGCAACCCCCGTCAAACGCAAAGTTCGACCCGCGGT
>MDSY01008772.1_pt1 | contig 14154 bp, 12 predicted proteins | sample 811131 | NCBI WGS metagenome assembly MDSY01 (sample SAMN05326643, study PRJNA326480) | marine metagenome | isolation source: seawater | place: Atlantic Ocean: South West | collected 2010 | reverse complement strand
TAGAATTACTTTTCTGATTTAGCATTTTTGCAATTATTTGTTGAGTTTCTGATGGATGTTGTGTTGAACTATATACAATTAATTCTTTATCTTCTTTTGGTATTACAAATGCTACTTGGCCTTCTAAATAAAAATGTTCTTGGCTTCCAGTTGTAAAATTTCCTTTTAAATAATTTTTAGAGTTAGAAATTTTTTTTGACGGATTGCCTTTTTTTATATTCCTTATGTTGAAAAGAAGTTTATTTTTTTTTAAAGATTCTTTTATAGTAACAATTGGATGCAAATCTTTATAAATAACTTTCGCATTTAATACAGCTTTTCTAGCTAGATCAATTGATGTAGCTGCTACTGCAAATAAAGGTTGACCATAATATTCTACCTTTTTTTCTGGAAATATTGGATCTCCATCAAATACTGGTCCAACATCATTTCTGCCTTCAATATCTAAATACGTTACAACTGAAACAACTCCCTCACTTGCTTTAACTTTATTTAAATCAATTTTTTTAATTATTGCATTAGCCTTTTTACTCCATCCTATTGCTCCAAAAAGAGTTCCTTCTGGTTCTTTTATATCATCTGTATATTCTGCAAATCCACTAACATGCTTAAATGCACTATCATGTGGCCTACTAACTTGAATATAATTATTATTTTTCATTAATTTATCCTAAGTATTTTTTTATTTCTGACTTCTAAAAAGCACTTCATTAACAAATTTTTTGCTATTTCCATTCTATAAGTCTTGCTGGCTCTCATATCGTCAATTGGCTTGTAGTCATTTTTTAAATAATTAATTGCTTTATTAAATATTTGCTCAGAAAAAATTGAATTGATAAGCAATTTTTCTGTTTTTTTTGCTCTTTTTGGAATTTCAGACATTCCTCCATAGGCTATTTTAATTTTTTTAATTTTATTTTGATTTATCTCAATATTAAAAGATCCACAAACAGATGAAATATCATCATCAAACCTTTTTGATACCTTGTATGCTTTAAATATATTTTTTTTATATATAGGTATTTTTATAGAATAAATAAATTGTCCTTTTTTAAGTTTAGTTTTACGGTAACTTATAAAAAATTTATTTAATGAAATTGACTCTTTTTTTTTTGATCCATCTAAAATTAATTTAGCATCTAGAGATAATAATAGTGGCAAAGTATCGCCTATGGGTGATGCCGTAGCAATATTTCCCGCTATGGTTCCAACATTCCTAATTTGAACTGATCCATATCTTCTTAAAATATTATTAAAATCTGGGTAATATTTTTTTATAAATTTCTCAAAAATAATTAATGGTGTGCATGCACCTATTTCTATTTCTTTTTTTTTACTTTTAATAAAATCTAATTCTTTTATAGAATTTAAGTATATTATTTTTTTTATTTCTTTATGAGCTTTAGTTACTTCTAAAGAAAGATCAGTGCCACCACTCAATAATCTTGCGTCTGGATTTTTTTTAAGGACCTCTTTTAATTCAGTTATTGTTTTAGGCGCAAAATATTTTTTATTTTTATTTTTAATTTCTATATTTTTTGTTCTAATTTTTTTAAGGAGATTAATTGTTTTTTTTTTTAATTTTAAAAATTCATCGATATATTTTTTTTTATTCAAACTTTTAGCAGCATCGATTATTGGTCTATAACCTGTGCAACGACACAAGTTTCCAGATAATGAGTCTGATACTATTTCATCATTGAATTTTTTATTATTTTTATACATAGCAAACATTGACATAACAAATCCTGGTGTACAAAACCCGCACTGTGAACCATGAAATTTTATCATTGCGTCTTGTACTGGATGCAATTTGCCGTCAGAAGAAATTAAATCTTCAACTAAAATTAATTGTTTACCATTAAGAATTGGTAAAAAAGCTATACATGCATTTATTGCTTTGTATTCAATATTGTTTCTTACTAATTCTCCTAAAACTATTGTACATGCTCCACATCCTCCTTCTGCACAACCTTCTTTGGTTCCAGTTTTTTTTAGTTTGAGTCGAATAAAATTTAATATTGTTTCGTTAGGATCAGGATTTGAAATTTTATGTATTCTATTATTTAAAATAAATTCTATAGTGTTGGAAGACATTAGCTTCCCCTATAAGTTGAATAACTCCAGGGTGAGACAAGTAATGGCACATGGTAGTGTTCTTTGGAATTTGATATTCCAAACCTAATCACAACATCATCTAAAAAGGGTAATTTAGAATTTTCATTAATTTTTTTATAATAGTTGCCTATATAAAATATCAACTCGTATTTCCCTTCTAAAAAGTTTTTACCTTCAACTAGCGGATTGTCTGCTCTACCGTCACTATTTAATACTATTGAATTTAATTTTTTTCTTTGATTATTATTTATATAAATTAAATCAACTTTTATTCCTTTGCCAGGTTTTCCAGAGTAAATATCTAAAACATGAGTAGTTAACTTTGTCATATTAATAGTTATATATTATACAATTATAATAATAAATATATTAAAAGTGAAATATTGTTGTTCATTATATGTTTTCTATAAATAAAATTAACGAGCTTAATAAATCTGAATTTTTATCAATTTTTGGAAATATTTTTGAAAAAACAGAGTGGATAGCAAAAAAAGTATTTGAATTAAAACCATTTAAAAACTCTGAAGATTGTTTTTTAAAATTTACTGAAATTTATGAAAGTAGTAACAAAGAAAAAATTTTAAAAATACTTAATGCACACCCTGATTTAGCAGTAGAAAAAAAACTTACAAAGGACTCAGCTAATGAACAACTTGGTGCAAATTTAAATGAATGTTCTGAAGAAGAGTTTTTAGAATTTTCTAGATTAAATAAAGAATATAAGAATAAATTTAATTTTCCATTTATTATTGCTGTAAAAGGTAAAAATAAAATTGAAATTTTAAAAATATTTAAAAAAAGAATTTATAATTCAAATGAAAAAGAATTCGAAGAAGCAAAAAACCAAGTAAAAAAGATTGCTTTGATTAGACTAAGCCAAATAATTGAAATCAATTAATTAAAATTTTTATCTTCTAGATCTTTTATATTTATAAATTTTTCAGTTATTTTTTTATTATTAAATTTTATGTCTTCAAAAAAATTCCAAGCTAAAACTATTACTGTGGGATTTTTTTCTTTAATTTTTGATTTTGAAAATATTGGAATATCTACGCCAGGTACAATTTTATTATGTTTAAGATTATTATCTTCAACAATATAATTTATTTCTTTTTTAATCCCAAAAAAGTTTAATGCAGTTGTGGCTTTAGCAGGTGCACCGAAACCTATTATTACCTTTTCTTTTTTTTTAAGTTTACTAATATTTTTAATTACATTTTTTCTGATCTCATATACCTTTTCCCCAAACTCTTGGTATGTTTTAAAATTTTTGATTCCAAATTTTTCCTCTTCATTGATTAATTTTTTTACGCTATTTTCGATTTTTATATTTTTATCTTTTTTAATATAAATTCTTATAGATCCTCCATGAGTTTTTATTTTTTCAGCTCTAAAAATTTTTACTTTAAACTGAGCAAAGAAATTAATTAATGATGTTAATGACCAATAGTTGTAGTGTTCATGATAAATATTATCAAAAGTTAAATCTTTTAATGTATTCATTAAATATTGAACTTCTATAATTATAGTTCCTTTATTGTGTAAAAGTTTGATCATGCACTCTGCCATTTCTTTTAAATTATCTGAATGGGCAAAAACGTTGGAAGCCAATATTAAATCAGCATTTTTTTTTATTTTTTTAATATTTTTTTTGGTTAAAAAACCATTAAAAGTTTTTATTTTATTTTTGTTAGCCAATTTAGCTATATTTTTAGCGGGCTCTATTCCTAAAATATTTTTAAAGTTTAATTCTTTAAAAGGTTTTAAAGCTATTCCATCATTGCTTCCTACATCAATAATATATGTTTTTTTTGGTTTTAGTTTTAAATCTTTAATATATTTTTTAGCTGCGTTAGCAAAATGATCTCTAAAAACTTTTGATGTAGATGACGTATACAAATAATTTGAAAACATTTTTTTGGAATCAACTGCAACAGATAGCTGGCAATTATGGCAATTATTACAATAATTTAATTCTAAAGGATAAAGTTCACATTTTTCTCCTTTTTTATTTATTAAATTATTTGCTAGTGGTTGGTAGCCTAAAGAAACAACTCTTTTTAACTTTTTATTTCCACAAGATCTGCATTCAAATTTATAGCAATTTAATAATAAATTTTTTTCTTCTTCATCTACAAATAAATGTTTAATTGTGTGAGTTATTCCATAATTATCATGTTCTCTTTCTCCTCTTACTAAATTTAAAAAAGTTGTATCTTCTGTAAATACCATGGTATGAGCTACGTTTGGTTTGATGATTGATAACTGACCTTCATTAACTACTTGGGTAATTTTTGGTGAATTGGGATTAAGCAAATCTTGAAATATTTCTATAATCTGTCCCTTAGTAAACAAACATTTTTGTTCTTGTTGAGGATGGTAGTGATTAGCTCTAATTGTTCCTTTTTTTGATTCTATAAGACCAATCATATTGATTGGTTCTGTTAATTCATGATTACTTATCTTGCCCCTGTCATCAATAAATTCATTTTCTCCATCTTTTACATGTTCTAAATCTTTTATTAAATTTTGTTTATCCCATTTTGAAATCATTTCTTTGATGCTTTCATCGAGAGCATAAAGAAATTTAAATCCTGTTTTTAAAAGTTTTTTATTTGAAAGTGAAAAACCAAGATTAGGAATTTCATCATTAGTTTCTCTTAAAGTTATTTTAGGGTTGTGCTTCTTGCAAATTTCTGCAACCTCCTTAACTGTGACTGTATCTTTGGTTAAATTAAATAAATCATAAGATATATCTTCTCTTTCTTCCATAAATTTAAAACATCTTGCAACATCTATTAATGGAACTAAGCTTTTTACCTGTCTTCCACCAGCAAAAAGTCTGAGAACACCATCTTGGGAAGCCATCTTAGAAAAAAAATTTGGCATTATATCAATTCGTGCTGTGTCAGTTGAATAACCATAAACTGAACCAAGTCTTAAAATAATATAATTTTTTCCAGAAGATTTTAGTTGTTTTTCATTAAAATCTTTTGACTTTCCATATACAAGAACTGGATGTGTTTTTTCATTTTCCAAAATATTATTTTTTACTTTTTCAATTCCTTCGTAAACAACATGTGTTGATGGCATAATTATTTTGCATTTATCTGGAACAGCATCAATAATATTTTGGGTTCCTTGTTCACCAACTAATTTTATTTTTTTGTCTTGATCAGTATTGCTTTCATTTTTAACTCTTGGAACACTTGTTATTCCTGCAAGATGATGAACAATATCAGCATCATAACAATATTTTTTTACTAAATCTTTATCTAAAATATCGCCATGAATAAAATTCATGTTCCACTTCCTAATCTGATTTACTCTTTCAGATATAAATCTATTATCTATAATGGTAATTTTATCGTTCCAGCTATATCCTGAATATATTTTGCACAGTTCAGTTCCGATATAACCCAAACCTCCAGTGATGACTATTTTTTTCATTATTGTTGTACTAGCAAATTATTTATAACTTTACATCTAATATAATTATCATTATTTAGATAAATAATGAAAATCTTTGATTGTTTCATGTATCATAATGAGGACACAGTCCTTGATGTTAGATTAAACTATCTAGATAAATTTGTTGATAAATTTATTATAGTAGAAAGTACCTTTAATCACAAAGGCGAGAAAAAACAATTAAATTTTGATATTAATAAATTTTCTAATTTTGCTAATAAAATTAATTATATAATTTTAGATTCTCAATCAAAAGAAATAGAAAAAATTAATAAGGATGATAGTGAAAATGAAAAAAGTAGAAAATTTATTTTAAATGGTTATAGAAGAGATCACTATCAACGAAACCATATATCATCTGGTTTAAACTATGCGAAATCAGAAGATGTTATAATAATTTCAGATATAGATGAAATACCCAACTTAGAAAAAATTGACTTAAAAATATCAAAAAAAAAATTAATCTTTTTTAAACAAAAAATGTGTTACTATAAATTTAATCTTTATCACAAAAATTATAATTGGTTTGGATCAAGAGCTTGTAGAAAAAAAGATCTAATATCTCCTCAATGGTTAAGGGATATAAAACCAAAATCTTATGGATTTTGGAGATTGGATACATTATTTTCTAAATATAGATACAGCAACATTCATTTTGTTAGTAATGGGGGATGGCATTTTTCTTATTTAAATACGCCGGAGCTTATTGATGAAAAACTCAGGTCATATACTCACCATTTTGAATATAGTTTGAATCCAATAGGCGTTGATAACATTGCTAAAAGAATTAAAAATAAAGAAAGTGTATATAATTTAAATTACGATCAAAGAAAAAATAAGTTTTCTGAAGGAGTTAAATTAGATACTTTAAGTTTTGAAGAGTTGCCTTACAATATAAATGAAAATATTGATAAATATAAACAATGGTTAGAATAAAATGAAAGCATATTGGATTGCAATATATAAAGATTTAAACGGTCTTGAAAACTTGAAAGGATATGCTGAAAAGGCGACACCTGCTATCAAAAAGCATAATGGTAAAATTCTTGTAAGAGGAGGAAAAACTGAAACAGTAGAAGGTAATCCTTCTCCCAGAACAGTAATTATAGAATTTCCTAGTGTTGAGGATGCATTAAAATGTTATCATTCAGATGAGTACCAATCTGCAAAAAAACTAGTCAAAGGAAAATTTAATAGACATTGTCAAATAGTTGAAGGAAATTAATATTCAACATCAACAGGATCAATACTTCTCCACATATACCATGTAAAAACACTTCTATAGCCTAAGTGTTTTTTTGAAATTTTATTTAAGAATCTTTCACTAGGTGGGTAAGATATTTTATAGTTTTTTGAAATTGCTCTTAATAATCCTATATCTTTAATTGGAAATATATCCGCTCTGTTTAAATTAAACATTAAAAACATTTGTGCACTCCATATACCCAAACCCTTTAATTGAGTTATGTAATTAATAGCTTCTTGATCATTCATTTTTTCAATTTTAGAGACATTGAATGAATTATTTTGAAAGCTTTTTGCTATATTTTTTAAATAGGAAATTTTTTGACGAGATAATCCTGCACTTTTTAGTGCCTTGGAGTTTAGTTTAATAACTACTTTAGGTTTAATTTTTTTTTTACATTTTATCACAAACTTTGCCCAAATTGAATCTGCTGCTTTAGTTGATATTTGCTGTCCAATTATTGTTCTACATAATGAAAAAAACGGATCTTTTTTAGAACTTAGGTAGCCTTTTTTATATTTTTTAATAATTTTTTTTAAAATTTTATCTCTTTTAGATAGTTCTTTTTTAGCTTTGTTCCAATACTTTGGGGGACTAGTCATGTCTAGAAATTGACAGTTGTTTTTTAAGTAAAATTTCCCTTCTAAAAATAATAATTGAGGAAATAATTACTAATGATGCGCCTAACAAAGTTTTCATGGTTGGTATTTCATTCCAAATTATGTAGCCAAAAAATATTCCAAATATTAATGCTAGATATTTAAGGGGAGACACAAGTGAAACTTCAGAATATTTATAAGATTGACTTAACCATAAATTTGCAAAACCTCCTAGAATACCTACTGAAGAAAGCAGAAAAAGATCTTTAATACTAGGCATAATCCATCCAAATGGGATTGTAGTAATTCCAGCTAAAGTAATAAGTATTGAAAAATTTAAAGATATTAGCCAAACAGGTTCGGTCTTTGATAATTGTCTTATTGCTATAGCTACATAAGATAATCCCAAACAAAATATTATTGGATATATGTAATAAAAGTTCAACGAACTAAATCCAGGCTCTGATATGATTATTATTCCAATAAAACCAACCAAAACTGCAAGCCACCTATAAAAACCAACTTTTTCACTTAAAAAAATAATTGATAGTATAGTTGTAAATATTGGTGCAGCAAAAGTGATGCTTACTACTGTTGCTAGAGGAAGGCTTCTTAGAGCTATAAAAATAGAAATTAAAGCTATTAAACCAGATATACATCTTAAAAAATGTAAACCAGCTCTTTTTGTATAGTAAAAATTTTTAAATCTTTCAGGTGGTATTAAAAATAAAAGAGGCATTATTCCAAAAAAGCCTCTGAAAAATAGAACTTCGCCCAATGGGTATTGTTCTGACCATTTAACAATTAAATCCATCAAAGAAAACGCACAAACAGATATAAACATGTACAAAAAGCCTAATTGATTTTTGGAAAACATAATAATAACTTTAGATTAATTGGAATATTTATCAATGGAAATAGCAATTTTAGCTTGTGGGTGTTTTTGGGGTCCTGAAATTAAATTTAGTAAACTTGAAGGCATTATAAAAACAGAAGTAGGTTATTGTGGGGGAAATACTCAAACAACAACATATAGAGAAGTTTGTAGTGGTAAAACAAATCATGCAGAAGTTGTTAAGTTAGATTTTGATCCTAAACTGATTTCTTATGAGAGAATTTTAAATTATTTTTTTGAAATTCATGATCCAACAACTTTAAACTCTCAAGGCCCAGATTTTGGAACTCAATATAGAAGTGAAATATTTTTTTTAAATGAAAATCAAAAAAAGATTGCTGAAAATATAAAAGAAAAAATTAATAAAAAATTATCTGGTAAAGTTGTTACAATAATATCTTTAGCAAAAAATTATTGCGCTGCTGAAGAATATCATCAAAAATATTTAGAAAAAAGATAATATGTCTCTTGTAAGTACAAGTTGGTTAGAAAATAATTTAAATAAGGTAAAAATTTTTGACTCCTCATGGCATATGCCAGCTACAAAAAGAGACGGTTATAAAGAATATACTAAAGAACATATAAGTAATGCTATTTTTTTTGATTTAGATCAAAATTCTGATCAAAGCACTGACTTACCTCATATGTTAGTTAAGAAAGATTTGTGGGAAAAAATTATTTCATCAATGGGGATTTCAAATGATGATAGAATTATAATTTATGATAATTCTGATGTAATTAGCTCATGCAGACTTTGGTACAATTTAATTTACTACGGTCACAGTCCTAAAATTGTTCATGTTTTAGATGGTGGTTTAAAAAAATGGAAAAGTGAAAATAGAAAATTAACTAGTTTACCAACAAAAAATATAAATTCACAATATATAGCAAAAGAAATAAAATCTTTAGTAAAGAATAAGAATGAAATAAATGAAAATATTTTAAAAAATAAATTTAAACTTGTTGATGCAAGAAGCGAGGAAAGATTCTATGGAAGAATTAAAGAACCTAGGGCTGGATTAAGAAGTGGATCCATTCCAAAGTCATTGTGTCTTCCTTATAAACATTTAATATCTCAAGATAATACATTTAAAAATAAAAATGATATTTTAAATATTTTTAAACAAATACTTGGGGAAGATATGTCAACAAATGTTATTTTTTCTTGTGGATCTGGTATAACAGCATCAGTTTTGGCACTTGCATATTCTTTAATAAATAATAAATATATGCCTATTATTTACGATGGTTCTTGGGCTGAATACGGAAAAATTTAATTATGAAAAGATCTACTAAAATTACTACTATAATTGTTATTTTCTTTTTTATAATTGCGGCAGTTATTATTGGTAGAACAATGATTGGCAATCATTTTGCAAAAAAATTTGGTAAAAGACCTCCACCAGGAATTATGGTTACTGAAGTAATCCAAACTGAATTTTCTGAAAAAATAGAAAGTTTTGGAACTGCCGTCTCAAAAAAAACTGAAACTTTCAGGATAAAAAAAAATCAGCTATCTTCTGAGTTGGATCTAAAAAAATATGTAAAAAAAGGAGATTTAATTGTAAAATTAAAAGATGAAAATATTGTTGCTCCTTTTAGCGGAGTATTAGGAGTAAGAGGCTTAACTGAAGATGTGCTTGGATCTGATAATTCAGTAATTATTACTTTAGATGATATTTCAGTAATTTATTCTGATTTAAAAATACCTGAAGTTTTTGCAGCAGTAATGAAAAAGGGTTTGCCAGTTGAAGCAAAATTCTCAGGTTATAAAAATAAAATTTACTTTGGAGAAATTGATGGTGTTTCAAGTAGAATTAATGCAGAAACAAGAAGTCTTTTAACAAGAATTAAAATAAATAATGAAAATTTTGAGCTTATTCCAGGTTCTTTGCTTGAAGTAACAGTTAATTATAATGTTAGAAATTCTATTGGTGTTCCAGATACAAGTCTAATGTTGGAAGGAAATAAAGCTTTTGTATATAAAGTATCTAATGAGAATACTGCAAATAAAGTAGAGGTAAAAATAGGTATTAGAGATGAGGGATATGTTGAAGTAATCTCTGGACTAAATGAAGGCGATATAATAGTTGCAGAAGGTTTAAAAAAAGTAAGACCAAGAGGAAAAATTAAGCCAATTAAAAATTAAATGTATTTAACTGAAGTTAGTATTAGAAGACCGGTTGTTTCATGGGTAATGTCACTAATTCTTATTGTTTTTGGAATATTTGTATTTTGGAAACTGCCAGTGAGAGAACTACCCTCTGGTTTACAACCTCCTGTGGTCCAAATCCAAGTAGATTATAAATCAGCCTCAGCACCAATTATTGATCAAGAAGTTACTCAAGTTATAGAAGATGTAATTGGAGGAGCAGAAGGAATAAAAAATATAGACTCAGTTTCAGAAAATGGAAGAAGTACAATAAATGTAATTTTTGATACTGATATTGATTTAGATGATGCGGCCAATGATATTAGAGAAAGGGTTGCGAGAATAGTAGACAACTTGCCATCTGAAGCAGATCCTCCTCAAATTTTAAAGCAAGCTGCTGGCTTTACTACTACAATGTGGTTGGCTCTTTCGTCATCAACATGGAGTGATTTGGAACTTGGAGATTATGCAGAAAGGTACTTGGTTGATACTTTTTCTAGTGTGAAAAATGTTGGAAGAATTTTAGTAGGTGGATTAAGAGAACTGAGTGTAAGAGTTTGGGTTGATCCAATTAAACTTGCAGCAAATGATTTAACTATACAGGAAGTTGAAAATGCTATTAGAAGTGAAAATATAAGTTTACCGGCAGGCACTCTCGAAGCAAATAATATTGATCTGACTTTAAACCTAGATAAATCTTATGATAAAATAAGTAAATTGAAAGAATTACCTGTTAAAAAAGAAAAAAATAATATTGTAAAATTATCTGATGTAGCAAATATTGAATTTGGTCCTGTTTCGGAAAAAACTCTTTTTAAAGCTCAAAGAAAAGATGCTTTAAATTTAAAAACTGTTGGTATTGGAATATATGCTAGAAGTGGCGCTTCTACTGTAGAATTATCAAAAGAAATAAAAAAAAAGATTTCTGAGGTTAAAAAAACTTTGCCTGAAGGTCTAAACTTAGAAATAGCATTTAATAGAGCTACTTATATAGGAGCTGCAATTGAAGAGGTTTATAAAACTCTTATTATAGCATTTATATTAGTAGTAATAATAATTTATTTATTTTTAGGAAACCTTAAAGCTGTAATTGTTCCTGCGGTTGCACTGCCAGTAAGTTTGATTGCATCATTTTTAGGTTTATATTTATTCGGTCTTTCAATAAACATTTTTGTTCTTCTAAGTTTTATATTAGCAATTGGAATTATTACTGATGACTCTGTAATAATGACAGATGCAATTTATAGAAGAGTTGAGAATGGTGAAACACCTCTCGTTGCTGCTTATAAAGGCTCTAAACAAATTACTTTTGCGATAATAGCAACAACACTTATTTTAGTTGCAGTTTTTTTGCCATTAATATTTATAGAAGGAATTTCGGGCACATTATTTAGAGAAACTGCTATTGCATTGACATTCTCAATTGTTGTTTCTTCTTTTGTAGCTTTGACTCTTTCACCAATGCTTGGAAGTAAATTTTTAAAAAAAAGAACCAATAAAAATATTATTGTTAGTAAATTTGAAAAAATTTTCAATTCTTTCTCTAAATTTTATCAAGAAACTCTTGAATTTTGGATTTATAAAAAAAAAGCTATATCTATTTTTATCATTTTTATAATAATTGCCTCTGGACTATTGTTTAATTTTTCAAAAAAAGAACTTTTACCAATGGAAGATAGAGGTGCTTACTTAATCATAGGTTTTACAGATGAAGGAAGTTCTTTTGAATACACTCAAAAAAGAGCTCAAGAAGTTGAGAGAAGATTAATACCCCTTCTGCAGGCTGAAGATAGTCCTTATAACAGATTTATTATGAGAGTCCCTGGTTTTGGAAGATCAAGCAATTCTTTTAATAGTTTTATAATTATAGCTCTTTTAGATAGTTGGAAAAATAGAAAGCAAGATTCTCAAACAGTAATGAGACAAGCAATTGGTAAAATAGTAACTGTCCCACAAGCTGTAGCCTTTCCTATTTCTCCACAATCAATTAGAGTTTCTAATTATAATAAACCTATTCAAATGGTAATTTTAGGGAGTACCTATGAAGAATTACAAAAAGTACAAGCTCAAGTAATTAGAAGTTTAAGAAAAAATCCTAATTTATCTAGAATAGAGTCCGACTACACCGTAGATAAACCTGAGGTTAAGTTATTAATAAACAACAATAAGGCCAAGGATCTAGGTATATCCACTCAAACAATTGGACAAACATTAGAAACACTTTATGGAGGAAAAAGAGTAACAACATTTAATAGGCTTGGAAAAGAATATCCAATAATTGTACAACAATATTTATCAGATAGAAGAAGTAAAGATGGTCTTGCAAAAATTTTTGTTAGATCAGAAAATAATGGGAAATTAATATCAGTTGCTAATTTAGTTGATTTTAAAGAAGAAGGATCGGCTAAAGTACTGTCTAGATATAATAGACAAAGAGCAGTCACAATTTCTGCTAATATTAACGAAAATTATACATTATCAGAGGCTATAAAATATTTAGAAAATACTATTGGACAAGTTGCACCTGAAAATCAAATTACCTGGAAGGGTAAATCTGAGGAACTTAAAGAAACAAGCAATGAATTATTTATAATTTTTGCACTAGCTTTACTTACGGCATATCTAGTTATGGCAGCTACATTTAATTCATTCATTCATCCATTTATAATTGTCTTAACTGTACCACTTGCAGTTTTTGGCGGATTAGTATTTATTTTATTTCTTAATAGCTCTGTAAATATTTTTTCACAGATTGCCTTGGTCATACTAATTGGTATCTCTACTAAAAATAGTATCCTGATAGTTGACTATACAAATCAATTAAGGATAAAAGGAAAAAATATAGAATCCGCTGTAAAAGAGGCCTGTGAATTAAGATTCAGACCAATAATTATGACCTCTTTAAGCACAATGATAGCTATGATGCCTTTAGTTATAGGAAACATTGGACCAGGAGCTGGGGAAGGCTCTCGGTTGGCAGTAGGATCAACAATTCTTGGTGGAATGATAATTTCAACGTTTTTTACACTTTATGTAACTCCAACTATGTATCTCGCTTTAGCAAAAAATACTAAAAGAATAGATGCTGTTGATATTGAGCTTAAAAAACAACTTCATTAAAAAATAATATATTTTTTTCTATTTAAAGATCTTTTACATTTTTCAAGTTGGCTCTTATATTTGTTTGATTGATTTTGAACTTTTTTAGCAAGTAAAATTACTTTTTGTTTTTTTTTATAATTTTTGTAATTACCCCATCCTTCATGATAAGCAATATACTGCCTAAATACATCTGTCTTTGATATTTTTAAAATTTTTTCAGTTTTATTTGTATACCAACCTATAAAATCCACACTATCTTTAAATCTTGTTCTTCTGGCTAATTTATTACCAGTTTCTTCCTTATATTGTTTCCATGTTCCTTTAACAGCTTGTGAATATCCAAAAGAACTTGAAGGTCTTTTGTAAGGTATTACTTTAAATATTTTTTGTCTTTTAGGTTTTGCTAACCAATCAAAATCTGATTCCATTTTTATTATTGCTAGTTGTAGATAAATAGGTGTTCCCCATTTTTTCTCAGTTTTTTTTGCATGTTTATACCAAAGATATCTCTCTGAAAATATTGAGCAACTATCAGCAGTATTTTTAGGAATAGAGGAGCAGGCAGAAATTA
>MDSY01000532.1_pt1 | contig 14154 bp, 12 predicted proteins | sample 811131 | NCBI WGS metagenome assembly MDSY01 (sample SAMN05326643, study PRJNA326480) | marine metagenome | isolation source: seawater | place: Atlantic Ocean: South West | collected 2010 | reverse complement strand
TGTAGTACCAACACCTTTTAAAGGCAAGAACGAGCCAGATATATCCTTTGTGGAGGCAGCTACAAAGGCCGTTATACCTTTATTAAAAGATGGAGATTTGTACATCATCGAGTCTACCTCTCCAATTGGTACCACAGAAAAAATGATGGACCTTATTTATAGCTCACGTCCAGAACTAACAAATAAAATTCATATTGCTTATTGCCCAGAACGCGTCTTACCAGGAAACGTAATGCATGAACTTGTGCATAACGACCGTGTAATTGGGGGAATGAATGAGGTTTCTACTCAAAAAGCAATTACTTTCTATAATAAATACGTAAAAGGAGAGTTGCATGCTACCAATGCCAAAACCGCAGAGATGTGTAAACTGGTAGAAAACTCATCTAGAGATGTACAGATTGCTTTTGCAAATGAGTTATCACTCATTTGTGATAAAGCAGGCATCAACGTATGGGAGCTTATTAAACTTGCAAATAAACATCCAAGAGTAAATATATTACAACCAGGATGTGGGGTTGGAGGCCATTGCATTGCAGTAGATCCTTACTTTATTGTCTCAGACTACCCAATGGAATCTAAAATTATCGGTACAGCTAGAGAGGTAAATAACTATAAGTCGTTTTGGTGTGCAGAAAAAATACAAACGGAGAAACTTAAGTTTGAACTTAAACACGGCAGGAAACCAAAAGTGGCACTCATGGGCCTAGCATTTAAACCAAATATTGACGATTTGCGTGAATCTCCAGCCAAGTATATTGCTCAAAAAGTATTACAAAACGACAGTAATGGGGAGTATTTTATTGTAGAACCCAATATTAAAGAACATAATGTCTTTAAACTCACAAATTATCAAACTGCTGCCAGTGAAGCAGATATTATTGCTTTTTTAGTGGCACATGATGAGTTTAAAGCCTTAGAATTATCATCAGATAGAGTAGTGTTGGATTTTTGTGGGATTAAAAAATAAATAATGAAAAAATTAATTTTAACTTTAATAAAATTATTATCCTTTGCATTGTATCCTTTTTTTTTAATTAAAAGATACATAAAAGCGAGCCCATTAAATCGCATCAATTCATATTTATATTCGATGCTTCTTAAGCAAAATGGTGCCAAGATTGGTCGTAATCTGCATATTGGGAAATCTTTTAAACTTAAAATTAAAGGTAATACAGACATTATAATTGGAAATAATGTTATAATTAATGATGACGTATATATTAATGTTCAAAATGGAGCTAGGTTAAAAATTGGTAATAATGTTCACATAAATAAGGGAGTGAGAATAAGTAGTTTTAAGTCGATAATAATAAAAGATAATACTTTAGTTGCTTCATACGTCAATATTTTAGATCATAATCATAAGTATGATCTAAAATCACCAGCATCCATCAAATTTTATGACATAGCTCCTATAATTATTGGAGAGGGTAGCTGGCTAGGAACAAAGGTTCAAGTTAATAAGGGTGTGACCATAGGTGATTACTGTATTGTTGCAGCAAATTCAGTTGTAACAAAAAATTTAGATAATTCTACTGTTTATGGAGGTATACCAGCAAAAAAAATAAATGTTAAAAAAAATAATTAACACGGGATTAGTTCGGATAATTGGACTTTTCTTGACATTTCTTATTGGAATAATTATAAGTAGATTTTTTGGTGCAGTTGGCAAAGGAGAAATCACTTTATTTTTATTAATACCAACATTGATTTCAACTTATTTTGGATTAAGTATACAAGAAGGATTTTTATATTTTTTCGGATTAAATAAAATTACTAATAAAGATTTTAAAAATCTATTATTTAGAGCTAATGTTTTTTTAACACCTATTTTTTTATTTTTTTATTTCACAGCCTATTTATTCATTGATAACTACGATTATTATTTGTTTCCTCAAATTATATTAATGATTGTATTATTAAATACAATCATTTTTAAATTTTCATTAAGAGGTTTATTAGAATTTAAAGCATACAATTTAGTATTGTTTGTAGAACCATTTATTACTCTTTTAGGAATTCTTATAATAGTGCTTTTTGATTTGAATTTAGAATATATTATTTGGGCTTATATTTTAGGTTATGTATTACCATTACCATATCAATATTTAATAATCATTAATAAGGAAAAAACTCCAAGTGTTGCCCTAAAGCTAAAACAAATAGTTAATTATAGTTACAAAGTCCATTTTTTTAAAATTTTGAACTTCACTGAAAATAAATTTGATATTCTTATAATAGGATATTTTTTATCAATAACAGAAGTTGGAATATATTCTATTGCCGTGGCAATAACAGTAATATTTCAATCTTTAGTCCAAACATCAATTTCCACTGTTTTATTACCAGCACTCATAAAAAGCAAAAATGATTTTAAGCAGAAACTAACAACAGATTATTTTAAACTATCTCTATCACTAGCTCTTGTTTTTTTAGTGGGGATACTAATTTTTGGTAAGATGTTTATAGAAAATATTTATGGGTTAGAATTTAAGGCTGCCTTTATCCCATTAATAATTTTATCAATAGGGGCATTGATAAAATCTCCTTCAGCGTGCATGAATTCATATTTTAAATCTAACGGAAGACCAGAAGTACTCTATAAAACATCTATTTATTCAGTTATAGTAAACATTTTATTGTGTTTTGTTTTAATTCCTAGTTTTGGTATTGTAGGTGCAGCAATTGCTTCAAGTATTTCATATTTTATCTACGGAATCATTATGATTATTAAATTTAATAACACGACTCAAATATCATTTTTAAATTTAATTAGTATCAATAGAAAAGATTTTAAAAGCATGAAAAATTTAATTCAAAAATTTAGGTAAGATGTTTAGCACTTTAAATCTAGCCAATGTTAATTACCTAGTCTGGAAAGACATATACAATGTTAGTGATTTCTTTGAGGGTAATGCAGAATTAGATTTATTGGTTGATATTGACCAAAAAAATAAATTTGAAGAAATTATTTTTAATAATGATTTTATTTCTTTGCGTGTAAATAGTCTTCTTGAAAAAAAAGGAATTAAACATTATATAAAATATGTTAATGGTAAATATTTTCATTTACATGTTTATTATAAACTAATTACTGGTAATCATTTTGTAAAAGAGTATGTGTTTCCTTTAGAGAAATCATTATTCAGTAATTATACGTTACATAATAATATTAAAGTAGCCAGTAAAGAGCTTGAGATAGCTTTTTTGATAACAAGATTAATTATTAAAAAGTCTGTTCTTTTTCAAAATATGAAAGTAAAGGAATTAGATCGTTTAGCAATTCTATCGAAGGCTTGTGACACAAAAAGTGTATTAAATTTTATAGAAAAATTTTCACCAAAAACAAAAGCTTCTTTTCAGGAATTATTATCACTAGCACTTGATGAAAAAGGCATTTCAAAGAACGATAAAAGTATTTTGAAAGAATTTTCTAATTATAAAACTTTAAAGGGAATTCTTTATGCTTTTAAATATTTAAAGATTCGTTTAGTTCTAATGTATTTAAGAGTGAATAAGATTTCCAATAAAACAATTAAAAATAAAGGTATAGATTTTGCTATTCTAGGTTCTGATGGTTCTGGTAAAACAACTATTTCAAACAGACTATTTAAGCAGTATCGTGCTAAAACATCATGTAAATTTTTTTATTTAGGTGGTAATTTTAAAACATATTCCATAATAACCCGATTGTGTTATTTGAATTATTATTTCATGAGATTTTTTTCTCCTTTCAAAGATAAATATTATTTAGCTTGGCTTTTTTATTACAACTCTTTTGCAATGTTAGAATTAGGAAAGGCAAATGATAGAAAACGTAAAATAGTCAGAGGGAATAAATTAAAAGCAAAAGGTTGGGTTGTTATATATGAAAGATTTCCAATTGTTAATCTTTTTGATTTTCCAAATAAATTAATGGAATTAAAAAATCATCACTGGTTTTTAAACAGTTCATCTAAAATTATCAGAACTTTAATTCATAAAATTGAGCAGATTGTTGAAAATATTGAAAGACCAGATGCGTCATTTCTTATTATTACAGATCTTGAAAAAATGAAACAGCGAAGAGTTTTAGCACATAATGAGCTAATTGATATAGATCGAAAGCTAAAATCTCAGAAACAATATCTTACAAAGAACAAAGCGAATTTAACAGTCATTGAAAATAATGGAGAATTAGTTTCAGTTATTAATTCAATTAATCAAGAAATTAATAGTAAAATATGCATATCCAGTTTGTAGGAGTTCCAGGATCTGGAAAGTCAACTATTGTGGAAGACTTATTAAAAACATACCCTGATAAATATATTCAGGGTGAAAAAGTTTATACTTCATTTACAAAAATGTTATTTAATAATCCTATTCTAGCTTTACGAAGTGTACTGTTAACGTTACCAATATTACCATTATGTATAAAAGTTTTAAATAAATCTTGCTTAGTACCTGGTAATAAATACATTGCAATAGTTGGTTTATTTGTTAATATTGGTAATTTCCTCTTAGCTAAAAATAATAAGAAGTTTCAAAACAAAATAGTGTTATGGGATGAGTTGTGGTACCAACGTGTATTGAGTATCTTTTGTTTCTCTACTCTCATGCCTGAAGAGTCTGACATACTTAAATATATTTATTGGGCAAATAAAAAACTTAATGTTGGTGCAGTCTTTATTTTATGCGATTTTAAAAGAAATATCGAAAGGCTCATTGAAAGAGGAGTTCCTGATCGCATGAAGTTTATCGAACCAGACCAATTGATGAAAATTATTAAAAATCAAGAACTAGTTGTTTTGTTTATGAAACAGAATATTAAAGAACCAAAAGTCATTAATTCTGAAAGATCACTTCAAGAAAACATAAAAATTTTAAACGAATATTTTTAAATTAATATGGGATTGTCATCAAAAAAAACAATTACGATATTTAGTCCTGCAACATTGCCATTAAAAACTGGTGCAGGAATTAATGCATTTAATTTAGCAAAAGAGTTTTTAAAGTTAGATTATAAGGTTCGTGTGGTTAGTTTTAAAAGAGAGAAACTTAGTATTTTTGATAATATTGAAGAAATTGATATTGTAAGAATACCATATGGTGATAATAAAATAATAAGACTATTGTGCTATTTTATTATAATACCCATATTCACTTACTACCTTTCTAAATCAAATTTAGCAATTGTTTTTGGTCCTCTTCAAGGCTATATGTCCTTATTCATAAGTGGTAAAGTACTTCGTAAAAAAGTTATTTTTCGCTCCACAATGTTTGGTGTAGATGATTTATTCAGTCTTAATAACAAATTTGGTTCTAAACTATATAAGTTAAGACAGAAAATAAATGGTCTTATGGGAGGCTATATTTCTCAATCAATCGCAATGACTAAATCATTTGCTAATGAATACAACACCAGTATTCCTGTTTTTGAAAGTGCACAAGGTGTAGACACAAAAAAGTTTAAGCCAGTATCTTTAAATGAAAAAACAAAATTGAAAGAAGAATTAAATATAAATTTTAATAAAAATACAAAAATAATATTAAGTATTGGTTATGTAATCGAGAGAAAGGGTTATCGAGAGGTTTTTGATAGCTTAATAAAATATGTAGATGAAGACTTCTTGTATATAGTTGTTGGTAAATATAAAAACAAAGAATTTGAATACATGTATCACGAAAATGAAAATATGCAGAAGCTACACATGTATGGTAAGAATTTATTAAAAAACAAAATTTTTTTTACAGGGGAGTGCAACAATACAGAAGATTACTATAAAATTGCAGATTTATTTATACTTAATTCAAAAAAAGAAGGCATGCCAAATGTTTTATTAGAAGCTATGGCATCTTCTTTACCTGTTATTGTAACATCTTTGCCAGGGGTGGTTAACTATATTACAAAAAACAAAAAAAACGCACTAGTAATTGATGAAAATAACTCTTTGTACGATTATTTAAATTTGTTCTTTAGGGACAATACAATATTTAACAAATTAGGGATAAATGCAAGACAATTAATGGTAAAAAAATACAATTTTAGTGATGTTGCTAAAAATATAATAAAGACTTTTTCAAATTAATTTTATGAATCAGATTAACTTCCTCAAACATTTAATATATTTTATTTTATTTTTTACTATTATTTATTTTGAGACCTTGGAGTTTGGTGAGATTAAGTTTGCAATAATATGGAAAGGTGTTTTAATTATTTTTATGCTTAGTAAATTTATATTGTATAAAAAATCTTTGTTTTCTAAAAAATATTTTTTTTACGGTTATATATTTAATCTCAAAAAAATAGTTACATTAAGTTCTTTTACTTCATTTTTACCTTCTTTATTACAATTATCTAGATCAGTAGTTTTCCCAATTTTATTATCTTATTTAAATAGCTTTTATTCAAATAAAAAAATATTAATTATAATAAAAACATTACCAGTTTATATAATAATTTCTACAATACCTTTTTTATTGGGTATTATTGAACCCTTAAAAATTGGTTATGATTTATCAAGTTACGGCATAGATTCTTTTGGCTTTATAGGCATATTTCAAAATGCTCATTCGGCTTCTATGACTTTGGCTTTTTCATTGATAATCATTCTATATCTTATAAAGTATACTATTTCAAATAACCAAAAAATATTTTATTATGGTTTAATTGTAGTTGGTTTATATGCACTAATACAAACTTACGTAAGAACAGGTTTAGCAATGTTATTTGTGGGTGTTTTTGTACTTTATTTATACAAAGTCAAAATAATTAAAATAGTAAGAATCATCCCTGCAGCAGCTATTATATTATTTGCTCTTTTTTCTTATTACCAAAGTAATAATGCACTTCAAATGCGTTTTGGAGAAACAAATATTTATAAACAGGATGTTGTTGTTGGAACAGATAATATTGGCTCAGGACGGCTTAAAATTGCATCATACGCTATTAATAACTGGGTGAGTGAGGGACCTTTATCTATTGTTTTTGGTCTTGGAGAGGAATTAGCAAGAGAAAAAATGACTAAAACAAAGGGTTCTGCTGTTTTTGCTCATAATGGTTTTGTAGAAATATTGCAAACAGATGGAATTTTGGGAATGTTATTGTATTTGAATTTTATTTTCTTGATGTTTAAAGCTATTACAAAAAAAATAAACAAAAAATCACAATACTATAAGCTAGTACTGGCTCTTTTTTTTGTGTATTTAACAGGTATGCTTTTTCAGGGAGGGGATAATTTTTATATTTATGTGTTATTAGCCTGCTCATTATCATTGATCGATACAAATAGCGCAAGAATCGAAAAACTTAACTATTAATTATGAAATTTACTTTCCATAAAATTATAAATAAATTTATGTACAGACCTTTTTTAAAAATAAAATTAAAAAAAGTAGGTAGTAATTTTCGTTTAGGTTATTTATCAGAAATAAAAAATCCTCAATATTTTGAATTTGGTGATAATTTTTATTGTGGTCCTTTTGCTTTCTTTGGGACTAATAAAAATAATCCAGTGAAGATAGGAGATTATGTTATGTTTGGTCCAAAATCTACTATACAGGGAGGTAATCATGATATTGAATATGAAGGCTTTATGTATAACAATAAGTCTATCAATCATATGTTTGGAGAGATTTTAATTGATAATGGAGTTTGGATTGGTTCAGATGTTACTATAATTAACGGTGCATCAATTGGTGAAGGAACTATTATTGGTGCAAAAGCATTAGTAAATAAAAAAATACCCCCATATGTTGTTGCTGCGGGTGTTCCGGTGAGAGTTATTAAACCCAGATTCGAAACCCTAGAACAATTGCAAAACACATTAACAAATACTAATAGCAAATACAGTTTAGATACAATAATAAAAATGCATAAAGAACTTGGTTTACAATATGATTAATTTCAAAAAATTTATAAATAGTTGAAAAGTATTCTCCAAATAGGACCTATTTCTTATGTTGGCGGTGTAAGTGTGCATATTCAAAGATTAATTTACTTGTTGAAAGATGAGTTTAATTTTAAGTACATTGACGAATCACCAAAAAAGTTATCCAAAAATAAACTTCTCAATATTAGATCAATTAAGGATCAACCAAAAATCTTAAACCTGATGAGGAATTCTGATGTTATCCACATTCATAGTGGTAATTGGGTTTTGAGAGTTTATTTTATGTTGGTTGCTGTGTTTTTTAAAAAGAAGTTTATTGTCACTTTGCATTCAATGCGACTTGAAGGTTTCAAATTGCGTCTTACAAACCATTTTTTAACTAAAGCTTGTAGAATTATAGCTGTAAGCGAAGAAATAAAACTTAAACTACCAAAAAAGATACAGCTCAACACAGAATTATTAGAAGCTTTTTTGTCACCACAAATAGATAATGAGCCAGAACTACCTAATTCTATTGAAACTCTTATCAAAGATTGTAGAGATGGTGGCTATACTATGTTAGCAGCTAATGCTTTTAGAATAAGAAAGCTTAAGAGAGGTGAACTCTATGGTTTAGATCAGTGTGTTAAAGTTGCAGAAAAGGCAAAAAATGAAAATTATCGACTTCATATAATTTTTGTAATTGGTACTGTAAAGGAAGAAGATAGAGCGTACTTAGACTCTTTTCTAAAAGAAATAAACGACAAAGAACTCTCTGATTTTATAACTGTTTTTCCATCTAGCTTATCTTTTATAAAGTTAATAAATGAGGTTGATGTGGTACTAAGACCAACATTAACAGATGGAGACGCCCTGACTATCAGAGAAGCTATATATATGAATAAAAATGTTATAGCATCAAATGTTGTTAAAAGACCTGAACATACTACTTTATATGAAACTGCAAATGCATTTGATCTGTATTCTAAAATAAAAGAATTGCGAAAATTCAAAAATCAATTTGACTTAACTAACTTTGCCACCGATAAAAAAAATTACCTAAAGCTTTATTCAAAAATTTATACTGAATGCAACAACTCACACAAAAACTAGGCTCAGGCGATATGATTATTCAAGAGGTGCCGTATCCACAATTAGGAAAAGGGATGGTTATCGTTAAAAATCACTATTCCATCATAAGTGCAGGTACAGAAGGTTCAACTGTTTTAGCGGCGCGTAAAAGTCTTATAGGCAAAGCCAAAGAGCGTCCACAACAAGTAAAACAAGTACTAGATACACTTAAAAAACAAGGTCCAATACAAACGTATCGTGCGGTTATGAAGAAACTAGATGCCTATTCGCCTTTAGGGTATAGTTGCGCTGGTAAAGTTCTTGAAGTTGGCGAGGGCGTAACCGAATTTGAAATTGGAGATAAAGTCGCTTGTGCGGGAGTTGGCTATGCCAATCACGCAGAAATAGTATCGGTACCTATAAACCTGTGCGTAAAATTAGATAAAAACGCAAGCTTAAAGGATGCAGCTTACAACACTGTTGGAGCCATCGCGATGCAAGGGGTTCGCCAGGCCGATATGCGTTTGGGAGAATCTTGTGTAATTATTGGTTTGGGATTATTAGGTCAATTAGCTGCTTTAATTTTAAAAGCATCTGGTGTTACCGTCATAGGCATCGATGTTTCTGAAGCCGCAGTTAAACAAGCCATAGATAATAAGGTCGTAGATCTAGGTATGATTAGAAATGCTGCAGGTGTTGAGGAGCAAATTCAAAACGCAACAAATGGTTATGGTGCAGATGCGGTAATTATAGCTGCAGCAACAGATAGTTTAGATCCTATAAATTTTGCAGGTGCTATTGCACGCAAAAAAGGAACAGTAATAGTCTTAGGCGCTGTTCCAACTGGTTTTGAGCGAGATCCTTACTGGTATCGTAAAGAATTAGAATTGAAGATGGCCTGTTCTTATGGCCCTGGTCGTTACGATTTAAATTACGAGGAAAAGGGTATTGATTATCCATTGCCTTATGTGCGTTGGACAGAAAAACGCAACATGGAAGCCTTTCAGAATTTAATTGCTGCCAAGAAAATAGACATAGACTATTTAACCACGCACGAGTTTGAGTTTGATAATGCAAAAGCTGCTTTTGATTTGGTAGTTTCAAAAACAGAACCTTTTACAGGTATTTCCTTAAAATATAATACAGAAAAAGAAGCTGATAAAATAAAAATCTCAACCGGGGAAGTATATAAATTAGGGAAAATAAACATTTCATTTATTGGAGCTGGTAGTTATGCACAAGGCAATCTCTTGCCAAATATTCCTGAAACTAATGCCGTGGCAAGAGTTGGAGTACTTACCAATACAGGAACTACATCCAAACGTGTGGCAGAGAAATTTAAGTTTCAATTTTGTGCCACTAATGAAGCTGATGTTTTAGATGATAAAACCAATACAGTTTTTGTAGCGACGCGTCACGATTCTCATGGGCCTTATGTTTTAAAAAGCTTAAAAGCTAATAAAAATGTATTTGTTGAGAAGCCTTTATGTTTATTAGAATCGGAACTAGAAGAGATAATTATAGCACAATCCAAGGCTAACAAAGCCCTAATGGTAGGCTTTAATAGACGTTTTTCACCCTTAACCACAAAATTAAAAAAAGCCATAGGTAATAACCCTATGACGATGCTTTATAGAATTAATGCAGGTGCCATTCCTGGAGATAATTGGATTCAGGATTTAGAAATTGGTGGTGGCAGAGTTTTAGGAGAAGTGTGTCATTTCATTGATTACTTAACGTATCTTAATGGAAGTCTTCCTGTAAAAGTATCGGCTTCAGCATTACCAGATGCCAATAAATTAAATGACACCTTAAATATTTTGATTCAGTTCGAAAACGGTTCATCAGGAGTAATAGCCTACTATACGAACGGCTCTAAGTCCATGACTAAAGAATATGTTGAAGTTTTTTCTGCGGGGCTTTCAGCTACCTTAAACGATTTTAAAGAGTTGAAAATTTTCGGTAAAGGAAAACCAAAAAAGACAAAAATTTTAAACCAAAATAAAGGTCAGAAAGAAATGGTGCAGGCATTTGTAAATGGATTACTTAAAGATGGACAAACTCCAATAGCGTTTGCAGACATCGTGGCGGTAACAAAAGCATCTTTTAAAGTTATAGAATCTGTAAAACGTGGTGGGGAGCAAGTTGAAATCTAAAACAGAATCGAGTTTTTTAAAACTCAAGAGTTATTGCGAGTCTGAGAACTTTAAAGGTTGGGATCCTTATGATGGTTTAAACTCTAAAGTATTTCAAGCCTTACCATTTAAATATTGGGATTTAGGAAGAGCAATTTGGATTCAAATATTTAAACATAGCCCAATAAACTTTAGGAGGTTATTACTAGTACCAAAAGAACATAATGCTAAAGGTGTTGCCTTATTTTTATTAGGTTATTGTAAGCTTTACAAGTTAGCTAAAAGTGGTTGTAACGATTTTGGGACTAAAGAACAATTACTAGTAAAAGTAAAAGAAATAACGACACTTTTATTAAGTCTTAAATCAAGTGGATACTCTGGTGCATGTTGGGGATATAATTTTGACTGGCAAGCAAGACGCTTATTCTTGTTTAAAAAACATACACCAACGGTTGTCGCTACTTGCTTTTGTGTTGAGGCCTTGCTAGAAAGCTATGAAATCACAAAAAATGAAGCGGTTTTAAAAGAAACATTAAGTGCTGCAAATTTTGTTGTTAATGATTTATCAAGAACACCACATGGTAATGGTTTTTTCTTTTCTTATAGTGTTAAAGATGGCAATAACACAGTTATTAACGCTTCGCTTTTAGGGGCTAAAATATTAAGTTATTCTTACAAGTTTACTAAAAATGAAGAACATCTTAGACTTGCAAAAAAAGCAATAATAAGTGCTTGTGAATTACAAAAAGAAGATGGTTCATGGATTTACGGGCTTTTACCCATACAATATAGGATAGATAGTTTTCATACCGGGTTTAATTTAGATGCTATTAAAACCTACCAAGATAACACACAAGACAATACTTTTCAGGAATATATTAATAAAGGATTATATTTTTATATCAATAATTTTTTTGAAGCCAATGGTATGCCCAAGTATTACCATAATAAAACCTACCCAATAGATATTCATTGTCCTGCTCAAATTATAGTGACGCTCTCAAAATTAAACGTATTTAAGAGTAACAAGCCCTTATTAGATAATGTCTTGAATTGGACCATAGATAATATGCAGCATAAAAAAGGCTACTTTTATTATCAATTAAAAAAAACAATGAGTTCAAAAATATCTTATATGAGATGGAGCAACGCTTTTATGTTTAATGCTATGTCACATTATTTTTTAGAATCTGAAATTATTGCAAACAATGAAGTCTAGCTTGTTAAATGGCGTAAAAACGTATGCGCCCAAATCACGAGAAGAGTTGATGTGCTATGCTATGAAGCATCATAAAATTATGATTGCTGTTAATGCAGAAAAGATTCTGCATGCCACCGATGAAAGTAGACACATAATTAATCGTAATTTAGGCTATCCAGATGGTATGGGTGCAATTTGGGCTTTAAGAAAGAAAGGCGTTAAAAATGTTATAAAAATCCCTGGGTGTGAACTCTGGTTAGATATAATAAAACAAAATTATAAATCAAAAACCTTTTATTTAATTGGAGGGAAGCAGGAAGTAATAAATCAAACTGTTTTAAATTTAAAAACGGAATATCCGGGTATTAAAATACTAAATTATAGAAATGGATATATTAAAACTGAAGCTGAAGAACAAACTTTAATAGAAGATATAATTACCCATAAACCAGATGTTGTTTTTGTTGCCATGGGGTCCCCAAAACAAGAATATTTGATGGAAAAATTACATCAAAAATACAAAGCAACCTATCAAGGTTTAGGAGGTAGTTTTGATGTATATACTGGTAGGGTTGCAAGAGCACCCAATTGGTGGGTGAAAAATAATTTAGAATGGGCTTTTAGATTGCTTAAAGAACCTTCTAGAATAAAACGTCAAATACATTTAATTCGTTTTTATATTTTATTACAATTTAATGCGTATTAAAAGATAAAATCAGCTAATTTTGCTCAACAAAACAAATAAAATGAATTATAAAATTATTCTCAGATATACTTTTTCATCACTTTTAATTTTATCCTTATTGCAGTCTTGCGTCTCAAAAAAAAAGATGCTGTATATGCAAGATGTGGAATCTTATAATAACACTGAGGTTGCCTTTAATAATCACACCTTGCAGGTAGATGATATTTTAAAAATAGCTGTAGGAGCTTTAATGCCGGAGGCTGCATTGCCTTATAATAACGTTACCGCTGGTAGCGTTGTAGCCAATAATATTGATGTTATGAAGCTTGATGGGTATTTGGTATCTCAAAATAGTACTATAAACTTCCCGGTGCTAGGAGAACTTTCTGTAAAAGATAAAACAACCCAAGATCTAGAAAATGATATTAAAAAACGTTTAGTAGATGGCGGCTTTTTAATTAACCCTAATGTAACGGTACGACTATTAAACGCTAAGGTTACCATTTTGGGGGAGGTAAATATGCCCGGCACCTTTTCTTTTACAGAAAATAATATTAATTTACTGCAGGCCCTAGGTCTTGCCGGAGATCTTACCATTAACGGTAGTAGAGAAGATGTGGTGGTTTTAAGACGTATAGATGGGCAGCAAACCACTGCGCGTATAAACCTTACCTCTGCAAATTTTTTAAGCGGGCCTTACCAAATGATAAAACCTAATGATGTAATTGTAGTAAACCCAAATAGTGCTAAGTTAAAAACCGCTGGTTATGTGGGTAATATATCTGCCATACTAGGTATTACCTCTGTTATATTAACAACCATTCTTTTATTTACACGATAATTATGCAAGATAGTTTTAACAATCAGAGTTACATCCAAGAAGAGGAGTCTATAGATATTAAAAAAGAGGCTGGCTATTACCTGTTTTTTTGGCCTTATTTTATTGCTGCCATTACAATAGCAATAGTATCTGCTTTTTTATATTTAAAAACAGCAGACCGTATATATACCTCCAGTGCTCAATTACAAATTAAAAAAGGCACAGAAGACGCGGCCTCTTTTTTAACCGGTGGTTTGGAGTTTTTTGGCTTTGACCAAGTAAATGTAGAGAATGACATTGCCGTACTTACCTCTCAGCACATTTTAAGCCAAGTTGTAACACGTCTAGATTTACAAACTAAAATATATTCGGTAGGTAGGGTAAATGCG
>MDSY01007236.1_pt1 | contig 14155 bp, 9 predicted proteins | sample 811131 | NCBI WGS metagenome assembly MDSY01 (sample SAMN05326643, study PRJNA326480) | marine metagenome | isolation source: seawater | place: Atlantic Ocean: South West | collected 2010 | reverse complement strand
GTTAAAGTGGCGATTTTTATTAGACCTTTGGAAGGTATCATATATATACATTTTTATTACAACTCTCGACATCATCGGGGGGAGGATGTCGATGCTACTTATCATTATGCACACGCAGTAGCATTTACTGCTACTGTTCTTGTTCTTGTTGTTGTTGTTGTTCTTGTTGTTGTAGTAAATTAAACGGTCCTCCACCACTGGCCATGGTGTTCATGACGCTCGAGAACAGCTCGTTGTAAGGTCCGGGCATCTGCGTCGTGTCCACGGTGATCTTTTCCGTTTTCGTTTCGCCTTCTTCTTGTCCATCGACGTTTTTCTCGTTCACTTCGAAGGAAAACGTGCCATCGTTGTTGTTTGAGATGGTTTGCGAAATGGACGCATCCCCAGTTTTGATGGTGATTTGGGAGGAGGACTCGGTCGGTTTGCTCGCTTCGATCGTCACGTCGATGTCTTTTTGTTGTTGTTGTTGTTGTTCGTCATCGGACGACGCTTTTCTTGACGTTTCCTGGTGCACTTTCGCTTTGAAAGGAGTCACCGGGTCGTCAACTTTCTCGTTTTCGACGTTCTCTTGTTCGTCGTTACCGAGAGACGCCTCTTCGTCGTCGGCGTCTTTCTTCACCAACTCGACGTCGCCGAGCAAATAGCAATTCAACACTTTCAACTTGTTGTCTTTCGTGTTCGTTTCTTTCGTTCTCGGTTTAACCAACGCGGAGCCAATTTCCGGTAACAAAAAATTCCCCGGGCTCGCGGCATCTTCGGAGACGTAGTCGTCTCGGCATAGCTTACCGAATAAGAAACCATCGATCATGTCCGCTCCTTTCCGGGAGATGAAATTGAACGCTTTATATGAAAAATCTGGACCGATTGCGTAGGACGACAAACCGGCGCCCGGGCCATCCAAAGGCCAATAATAGAAATACATTCTTCGTTCGTACCCATCTCGAACTGGTTCTTGATTCGGTCCCGGTGCGCCTAAACGAATGAAATTCTCCGACCGTTTGCAATTTTCCGGTCTATCTGGACCGCAAATCCCTAAAAAGAGCTCTCTCTTCATCATCAAAAAGTCGTAATCTTTCGGCGCGTTTTGAAGTAATCGAGTCATTCTCGGTTTCATTTGGTTCTCGTCCACGTACGCGTCGGCTTCCATAATCCAAGCGGGATAGATTTTATCGTTTCCTTTATCGTAAGCCATATCGTCCACCGCTCGCCACGCGTTGAAGTGCGCGTACATGCATCCGATGTGATGCGCGATTGGCATCCTTCCGTCGCCCAACTTCCCAGTCTTTGGATTGCGTTCATCGATCGACGCGATCCACTGTATGCCTTTTAAATTATCCGGATTTCTCCTCTTATCATCTACTTTCCACGTGAGACTCTTGAAATTCTCGCGGTTGAATATCCTCAAGGGCTGTAAACCGTATTCGGCGTCTTCCAGGTTCCGCGGCCACTGTCCGGCGTTCACGCCGAAGATTGAATTCGCATTCGGGAAGACTTTTTGAATGCGTTTCAAATCTTGATAGTCTTTCTCGTTGTCGCGTTGAACTATAACTAACGGGTTGAATCGTTGTTGTTCTTGTTGTTGATCGTCTTCTTCTTTATTATTATTCATCACTTCTTTTGATGTCTTTGATGTCATCGCTTTCTTCTTCTTATTTTTAGTATTAGTATTAGTATTAAGAGCCCGTCCTGAAGCATCCACCCCCGCGTTCCCAACAGAGATTGCATCAACATTACTCAGGCTTCTTACCCTCGGCCGCTCGAGAGCAGCAGTAGTAGCAGTACTCGTCGTCGTCCTAGTCGTAGTAGCATACGTGACGAAGAGTAAAACCAAAACGAACATCGTCGTCGTCATCGTCATCGAAGAAGAAGAAGAAATCTTCTTCTTCTTCTTCTTTTCAACATCTTGAATCAACAGTCCGTCTTTTTCTTCTTCCTCTTGTGAATAATAAAACATCTCTCTTCTCTCTGATCCTCCTCGTCGTCGTTTGAATCGTCGAAGCGTGTATTCCTACTACTACTAATTCTTCTTATTGTAGTATTAGTAGTATTCTTGAAAAGAAGTGAACAAAAGAGACAAAGCGCGTTCAGTGCACAAATGTAACGATGATTTTGTTGTGTACAAACCCACAAAAAAAAATCAAAAAAGAGCAAAAAAGATCCTCAGTTTGCGATAAAAAAAGACAGACAGAGCAGCCCTTTCAAAAAAAGGAAAACAAAAATGTTTTTCGTCGCTTCTTCTCTGCCGACGGCTAGAGGAGTGACGAGAATTACAGGTTTAAGAAGAAGTGGTTTATCAAGAGGACGAGAAGAAGGAGATGATGTTGGAAGAAGACGACAACAACAAACGATGAGTTTAAGAAGAAGTTTGATGATGCGTCGTCCTAATAAAAGCCCCAGATGTCATCATCAGCGGTGTTGTTCCTCTCTTTGTTGTTGTTGTGGAGCAGGAGATGGAGGAAAAACAACGTCACCGGATGAAAAAAAACGTCCGACGAAGGGTCGTCGTCCCTTCCTTTCGTCGCCGCCGCATTTGACGACAAAAACGACAAAAACGTCTTCTCGACATTTGTTCGATGTCTCCACCAAAGCCGTCGCGTACCCGAACGAACGAGAAGATAAACAACAACACGAACAACAATACCATCAACAATTGATTAAAAAAGGCGACCGGATTCCAACTTCTTCCTTGCAATATTTCGATCACGAAGGCAACTTACAATCGATCGAGACGTCTCAGTTATGCTCGAAAGGAAAAACGATCGTCGTGTTCGCCGTGCCCGGGGCGTTCTTACCCACGTGCACGAATAAGCATTTACCAGGGTTTATCGACTTAGCCGCGAAAATGAAATCAGCCGGGTGCGATCTTATCGCGTGCGTGTCCGTGAACGACGCGTTCGTCATGGACGCGTGGGGGAAGGCTGTCGGCGCCGCTCCCGTGCTGATGTGCGGCGACGGTAGCGGCGACTTTACGAGAAAGTTAGGGTGCGAACTCGATTTGATGGATAAAGGCTTAGGAGTGCGAAGTAGACGATACGCGATGATCGTAAAAGACGGTATCGTGGAGTACATCGAAATGGAGAGAGGCGGCGCGTTTACGAGATCGAGAGCGGAAGACGTGTTACAGGTCTTGGAGGAGATCAAAAGTTAGAGAGAAGAGCTATTAGAAGGGAGAGAAGATTTTACTTACGCTTTAATATAGATTGTATAATATATATAATAAACACGAAACGGTTTGTATATAATCGCACATTTCTCTCTCTCTTTCTCTCTTTCTCTCTCTTTCTCTTTCTCTCTCTTTCCTTCTTCTTCATAAAAATCAAAGGCTTTTAACCGCGCCGACTTTGCCTAAACCTCGATCGGCTAACAAATCCTCCAAATACTCTTCGTCGATGTCGCCCGTGATGTAGTCGCCATCGAAACAGGACGCATCGAATCGGCTAATGTTTGGGTTCATGCTCTTACCGGCTTGTAACAAATCCTCCACGGTTTGGTAAATCAACCCGTCCGCGCCTAAGACTTCGCACACTTCCTCTTCCGTTCGTTGGTTCGCGACAAACTCTTCGCGAGACGGCATGTCGACGCCGTACACGTTTGGGTGTCGCACTGGAGGTGCAGACGATGCCAAATACACTTTACTCGCCCCGGCGTCTCGAACCATGTTTACGATTTGGTTCATCGTCGTCCCGCGAACGATCGAGTCGTCCACCAACAAAACTTTTTTCCCGTTGAACACCGATCGCATGGCGTTTAATTTTCGTCTCACCGATAACTCTCTCGTTCTTTGATCTGGCATAATGAACGTTCTCCCGACGTATCGGTTCTTGACTAAACCTTCTCGGTAGGGTAAATTCAACGCGCTCGCGATTTCAATCGCAGACGGGCGGCTCCCGTCTGGAACAGGGACGACGACGTCGATGTCCCACCCTCGCTCGGTGATGTGTTGCGCCAATCTTCGACCTAAATCCAGTTGGAATTCGTATACCGAAATACCATTCATGGTAGAATCTGGCCTGGCCAAATAAATGTACTCGAAAATGCACGGACACGCGTTCCCGGCCACGCACTGTCTGGACACCATCTTCCCGTCGTTGGTGATGATAATCGCTTCCCCCGGGTTCACGTCTCGGACGAATTTAAACCCGAGCGGTCCAAACGCCGCATCTTCCGACGCCACGCACCACTCATCCTTCCCATCTTTGTTCACTCTTTGACCTAAAACCAACGGACGAATCCCGTTCGGATCTCTGAACGCGAATAAACCGACGTCGTTGACCAAAGAAATCACTGAATACGACCCTCTTACTTTTTGTATCGTTTGCGTCACCGCGTCAAACATTTGCACGTGCGGGTCTCTCAGCGGGTGCAAATTAATTTCTCTCTGTAAATCTTCCGCGAAGACGTTTAACAAAACCTCCGAATCCGAATTCGTTCTCATGTGTCTCGCGTTCAAATGCCTCAATCGTAACTCGTTCGTGTTGGTTAAGTTTCCGTTATGGATTAAATAAATCCCGAGCGGCGAGTTGACGAAAAACGGTTGCGCCTCCGTCGCGGATAAACCGCCTTGCGTAGGATACCTCACGTGTCCTAACCCGATGTTCCCGTCTAAATAGTTCATCGTCCTTTTATCAAAAACGTCTTTCACTAACCCGTTATCTTTCTTCTCTTTAAATCGACTTCCGTCCGAGGTGACCATCCCGGCCGAGTCCTGCCCTCTGTGTTGGAGCATCAGTAACCCTTCGTATAACTCCGCGGAAACTTTGTTCTCGTGCGTCATCACGCCGATGATCCCGCACGCTCTCGTCACATCTCTTCCTCTGTTGTGATGGGGTTGTTTTCTTCTGTTGTACTCGTTCTTTTTCTTTAATCTGTTTACTACTTTTGTGGGTGATCTTCTCAACTCTTTTGATGAGTTGTTGTTCAAAAATGATTTGAACTTTGTGGTTTGAGAAGACGAAGACGAAACTTGTTCGTGGTGGTGTTGGCTCATCATCATTTTCATCATCATCTTATTATTATTATTATTATCCAAGAAGAAGAAGCAAAAACACCTTTTTCAGCGCTTTTAAATATGTGTGTGTGTGTAATTACTCGAAGAACACTCTTTCCGTCTTCTCAAACGTGAGAAAATGAAGGTACTATTACTACTAAACGACAGAAGAAGGATCAAGAGCAAGAGACGACTCTGAAGAAGAAAAACAGAGGAGAGAGTTTTTTTTGTGACGCGAGAGAAGCTTGCAAAAGAGGTTTTTTGAAATTTTTTGAAAGAAGAGAGATCGATCGTCAGCAGGTCAGGGGGATACTTTTACACAGCACAAAATGGGGAAGTCCTGCGCAACATTGCAAGAGAAAACTGAACGAAAACTCTACGAGTAGTAAGTCTGTAAGTGTTCCAAGAGAAAAGAAAAAAGTGTGCATCATCATCATCACAAAGACAAACTAAACACGCATAAACGCGAGCAACTTTTGACGACGAGAAAAAACTCTCTCTGTATCTCTCTCTCTGTTAACCTCACGTATTCTCTCGCAGTCAGTCGCTCACAAAAGAATCTCTTTCTGAGAAGAAGAAGAAGAAGTATAGCCGTTGACGAGCAACTCATATAAGAACGAGCCGTGATGTGTACTAAATGGTGTTGAAAATTGGAGATTGATGGCAACAACAACAACAACAATAACGTACTGCTGATACACCGAGGATACCATCGATAAGCAACACATTTTGCTTTTCAAAAGAAAGAGCTAAAGCTGTCATCATGACGTACGTCAAAGGGACGTTCTACGCGTTCATCACCGCGATATTATACGCCTTGGTTTCAATTTTCAGTAAAGTGTTGGACGAGAGGCACAGATCGATATATTTCGCGCTTCTGTCCGCGTACGTCATGCTTTGGATCGTGTTTGCACCTTTGCAGGTGATAGAGCGACATCAAGAAGGAGGAGAGGAAGTCGGAGGAGAGGAAAAAGTAAACAAAATCGGAAAAATGACGAGCGATAAAGTTATTCGTTACGACCAGTCCGAAGGCGTGGAGAAGAAGCTTCGCAGGCATAAGATGTACGACAGTTACGCGTTTCTTCCCGGCTTGGTCGGAGGAAACCGAGAACACATGGAAAGTATTACTACTACTACTACTACTACTTCTCCTCCTTCTTCTTCTTCTTTCGCCGTCGTCGGCGTCGTCGCTGACGTTGAAAAAGGCGAAAAAGATCCAAAAAAGTTCAGCAGACTCTGTTGCCGGCCAAACAAGAAAACGCTCGCTCTCATCATGATGGTGTTTTTTGATTTTATAGGGAATTATTCGTCGATTCTTTGCTTCAAATTTACTTCAGTAACGTCGGGAACGATTATTCAAACAGCCACGGTGCCCATCTCGTGTACTCTCGGGTTTCTCTTCATGAATCGGAGGTATTCTAGGCGGCACGTAGTGGGCGCTTTCGTGTCCATGGCGGCTCTCCTCTTCCTCATCGTCTGCGACAGTTTAGAGGTAAATGAAGAGGGTAACAACGTACCGCATCCGGACAAAAACCCGAGACTGGGAGATGCGCTCGCGTTTTTCGCCGCCATCTGCTTTTCGGCGACGAATATTTTGCAGGAATATTCAATCGATAGCGGAGTGTACCAAAACGAAATTTTAACCGCGTTTGGATTTTACGGCACTCTTTTCGCGATAGTAGCGATTTTCGCGGAGCACAATTGGAACTTCGAACTTTTGATGAACTTCTTCGCTAGAATAGAGCACCACGACGTTATGATATACATATTGACTTCGGTGACGTTGTTCGCTTCCTTTGCGAGTGCATACAGAGCTTTAAAATACGTCGACGCTGGCACGTTCAACGTTGTTTTATTACAACAGAGTCTATTAGTCGGTTTAGTGCGCTTCTTCGGCTTCGAGGGTGGATTCAGTTCTACCACGCAGGCTGTGGTTTTTGTTGGCACGTTCACGGTACAAGCGATTGGTATACTCGTCTACGCAACTGCCGGGGACGTCAAGCACCGCGAGGAAACCTCGGGAAGCGAGAGCGAGAAACGATCGATTTTATTAGCGGCGGCGAAACAATAGACACATAGACAAATAGTAAAATAGTAACACTAGACAGATAGAGAGAAGTTGTAAAACAAACAAAAAAGAAAAAAAAGGAGATAAAATTTTTTTCATCATTTTTTCTTTATCGTCTCACCTTTGTACGGACTGACTGACACACGCTGACAAAACGTGTGTAGATGATGACGACGATGATGTTTCTTCGAAGAAGAGTATTCATTATTAAAGGAGGAAGAGCAGCAGCAGACGCTTCTTTTTTGTCTTCTTCATCTTTGTCTTCTTCTTTGTCGTCGTCTGAATCGTTCGTTTCGTCGAGGAGATCGATCGGGACGACGACGAAATTCATCAGCGGAACGACCACCAAAACGACTTCTTCTTCTTCTTCTTTGGCTTCACGAGAGGTTGGGAAAGATGAGAATACTAACAATAATAATAAAGAGAGAGACGAAAACGAGAGACTAAACGCGACGACGATTCAGACGACGACGGGGAAAACGAATTTGACGACGAAAACGAACGGGCGAAGATCGACGTCGAACTATCGAAGGGAAATTCAGAAGCGTTTGATGGAAGCGACGAGCAAAACGATGAAGAAAACGAACGAATCGGCGAGTTGGAAACGAACGTTACGGCTCAAACGTGAGGAGAAAATGGACAATCGAGAGTGTTGGACGGTGAAAGAGTTCATCGAAAAGAACTGTTTGTCGTCGGCGGCGGCGGCGTATTCGGCGTCCGACACAGACGAAGACGAGATGGAAGCAGACGACGACGACTTTACGATGACGATGATGGAAGCGGAGGACATAGAAGAGGAGGCGGTTTTGGCGATGCTCAGGAAGAGCGCTCGAGCGGCCGCGCTCGCCGAACGCAGGGAAGAAGAGAGTTTAAAAGACGGAGACGATGATTCAGATAATTCGGATTTAGCCGCCTATTACAACTACGTAAACGCGGTCAAAAATTCCAAAGACGACGGCTTTTCAAACGTTCACTACTACTCGGACGCGGACGAAGACGAAATCGAAGCCAAACTCGAGTCCATTCAAGGCTTGTTGGACGCTTTGCGCGAAGAAGAAGACAAAGAAGAAGAAGAAAGGACGACGACAAACAACAACAACTCAAAAGTGAGAGCAAACAAATTGGAATCGTTACAAACGATCATGGACCAAGTGTACTCGTTTCGTGAGCAGCAGCAACAACTCGCGTTGTTGCCGGAAATTGTCGTCGGAAGAACGAGCAAAAGCGAGGATTTAGACGCCAACGACCTAGACGTACACGACGACGAAAACGCGCGGGGAAGTGTTGGAGGTACTATCTTCCGAGCCGACAGCGTGAAACGAAAGAGGAAGAAAGCCATGAACAAGCACAAGCACAGGAAGAGGAAGAAGAAGGATAGGTTTAAGAACAAATAATAATATTATAATAGATTTAATAGTTCATAGTCAAAGGAGTCTGTAAAGATAGATTTTGTGTATAAAATAGAGACCTTTTTCCTCCTTAAAATGTATCATTTTCCCCTCATTATAAAAAGAATGTCTGCCGCTCTCTCTGCAAAACGCTTCATTGCACGACATTTTTTAAGGAGTAGCGGTATAAGTAGTAGTAGTTTAAGTAGTTTAAGTAGTAGTAGTTTAAGTAGGTTTAGCACCAGCGGCAGTTTTGCTTCTTCGACGTCTTCTTCTTCTGATTCATCATCATCACCGGAAGAGGACAACAAGAACAACAACAAGGACGACGAGAAGAATGTTATTGACAAAACTTTATTGTCCTCGTTCTTCGCTCTCGTCCACAAGAAACACCCGAAAGACGTCCCAAACGATACGGAGAAATTGCAAAAGCACTTCCCATCGCTCGGAATGACAGAGTTTCAATCGAAAATGAACGGCCAGTTTGGTAAGAAAATCGGGATGACGATTAAAGAGAGGAAACGCATCATGCAATACTTGAGTAAATATAAGGCGGGATTGTTTAAGATTTAATCGATTAAGATCATCTCTCGATCACATCGTCACGAAACGAATACTATGCGCTGCTAAAACTAGTATTATTACTATGTGCTACAACTGCTACTCCTTTGATTTATTCGAAGAAAACATCGAAGAAAACATCCTCCCGAATTGGTCCTTCACCTGTTCCACTCTCTGGTCCACGCGCGTTTTCACCGTCGCTTTCTCCTTCTCCCACACGTCTTCCTCCATTTCCGAAACTTTACGCTCGATGACGTTCAAAGTCTCCCTGGCGGAATCGATGAACGCGAAATCTTGCTCCAAACGAGCGGTTAACTTTGAGAGATCAATCTCCATCCGATTACGTTGCATATCACGACGAAGAACATCATCATCACTTGTCTCATCATTTTCATTTTCATCATCATCTTCATCAACGCCGAAACTTTGTTGTTGTTGTTCATGTTGTCGTTCTTTGCTCTTCTTCTTCTTCTCCGAGAAGAACACACGCTCCCTCTCATTCCTCGTCGTACTCTTTTTCTTCTTCACGGGGAGTTTCAAAAACATTTTCACCTCCTCTAACTGTGCGATCGTTAACAGCGCGTATTCCTTCACCTCTTCCAAGTGGCCTTCGAAGAAGTCCAACGAAGGGTGTATTCGGTTGGCGATTTCCACGGAAAGCATCGACGCGTGTTGAGATAACACGTCTTTATTCTCATCGTCAAAGTCGTCGTCTGGAAAAGGAGACATGGTAGTCTCAGGAGCTCTTAGTAATAAGCGCTTTGAGTAATGAAGTAAACGACACAAACGTAACGAACAACAACAACTGAATAATAACTCTGTGTTTAATAATGAACGACGAATCAGCGGTCGAAGAAGACCAAGAAGAAGAGTACGATTCCGAGACGGACGACGAGACCTACGACGGGGAAGGAGATGAAGACCGTTCCGACGATCAATTCGTGAACGAATCCTCCGACGAAGGCGTCGGAGGCATCGAAAACGATTACGATTCGGACGGGAATTTAATCGACGATGAAAATGATTACGACGAAGACGACGAAGATGACGCGATAGGTAACGTGGGAAACCCAAATAATGGAGGAGGATTTCACCCTTTGTTACACGCGCATCCGATGTTTCAGCAAGCGTTGTTGCAATCGCTTGTGCAAGAAGAAGAAAATACCGGAAATTTACCTACGCCGCAAGCGGTGGCGCAAATCATACAGGATATGCAACAGCACTTTCTCCAACATCATCAGCATCAGCATCACGATATTGGGGAAGAAGGCGAGTTTGAGGATCAGTACGACATGATGATGTTTGATGGTGGAGGAGGAGGCGCGTATTCGAGCGGTTCGTCGTTCGTCTCGTCGGAGGAGGAGGACGACTCGTTTTTCCGCGACACGGAGGACGAGGAGTCCGCCGAGTCTGAGTCTGAGTCGTCTTCGGAGGAAGAGGAGGAAGGAAAGCGAGAAGGAAGAGACGCTGCTGAACGACGCGAACACCCGCACTCGTCGAGGATTTCGGAAAGAATCAGAGTGAGAGACGAATTGGAGGAGGACGCGACGAGGAGAACGGGAAGGAGCGGCGGCGCGCGAGGTGAAAACAACAACACGAGGAAAAGGAAGAACGAGATGGTAGAAGAGGAGAAAATAAAAGTGGACGGGGAAGACGACGACGAGGACGACGACGACGATGAGGAAGAGGACAGGGATTTTGATCCGGACGAGAGCGAAACTTCTTCTTCCGGGCCGAGCGTCGTGGAAGACGACGGCGACGACGCGGAGGGTAAAACTAAAAATAACAAGCTCAAACACCACAACTACGACACGTTAACCTACGACCACGACCATCTAAAGTACACCGAAAAGCATGGATGCAGAATAGTGCGAAGGGTCGTGGATACGCTCATGGCAGGCGGTAAAATTGCAACCGCAATGGTGCATAAGCAAGGCGCAGACGCGGTCTGTCCAATGCCTATGAGTTGCGCGGATCCGGATCTGAAATCCAACGCCTTGCCGTACGCCAGCGAGGTGTTGTTGTTGGGCACGAATAAAGTAAGAGCGTTGAAAGCCATCGGGGATAAGAAAAGATGCACGAAAACCGCTTTAGATGAAACGGGTAAGTTACCGTTTAAGATTTACAGCGCATCGGTCTGTCCGGAGATGAAAATGATTGCCATTTGCGGCGTCCACGATCACGGCACGAGAGGCGGATTATCTGAAGGGTCCGCAAACGTCGCCATATTTTCCCTCAACCCAGAAGATACAAGATATGGCAATAGTATCCTCCCCGACGGTCCGCGAAGTGCTCAGCCGCAAGAGCGGTTCAAGTTCCTCGGGATTGAAAATATCGGGTTTCCCCACGACGAAAGAATAACCCACGATGGACGATTAATCGATCCCGTGTTAGATTCAAATTCCTCCGATGTTGCCGAACAGGCGAATTGCATTCGTTGGGGCACGCACACGAGATTAAAAGAGGAATACATAGAAGAATACGAAAAGAGGAAAGCGAAAGCCTTGACGAAAGAGAGTAACAAGGCAAAGAGAAATCAACCGTCGGCCTCGTCCTCGTTCGACGAAGCGCAATTTAGAAAAGAGTACATCGAAGAAGCGAAGAACCATTTCGAGACGAAACGCGTGTTACTTTTATCCAGTAACGATGGTCACGTTTACATCTTAGCAGTTGAAAAATTCGACGCGAAGACGCTAATGGAAAAGGCCGAAAAGAAAGAGAAGCGCCTCGATCAACTCAACGCGATTGATGGTTCAGGGTTTAGTAGTCTGTCCAGATTAGAGCTGTTCAGACTAAATGAGACGCACAAGATTATAAAATTGGACGCAATTTTTGTAGGCGCACCAGTGAACTGCGCTGTATCGCACCCGAGCGGGAAATATTTAGCCGTCGCCACGGATTCGACGATTATCCCAGTCATCGGAAACGAAATTTTTGGCTACTCGTCGTCGTTCGATTCGATCAAGGAGACGATTGATAGTTTACGCGGGTGCGAGCTCGTCCACGGATTTGAGCTATCGTTCAAAAGAGGACAAAAAGTGGTCGGGTTCGAAAATGTAACTCATACCTACGACAACGGATCTTGGCTGGATCAAAATAATGCGACGTCTTGGAGAGAACGTAGCGGTGACGACGAATTCCGTTTAAACAGAATGGACGTGGTGACAAATCCATTCTCGGAACTGGCGTATCATCACACGCCGCTCGTGTTCAGACCCGAGGATTTATCGGAAACCGGACAGAACAATATCCCGATATTTAATCAGGAAGGCTTGAACAACTGGCCCGCTAATGCTCTCCTCAGAACGTCGTGTCAATATTTAGCGTTCTCCCCAAACGGTAAGTATCTCGCCGCGACATCGGATAATCGGAAAAGTTTATCCGTTTGGCGGGTCGAACAACCTTCAGACGTTTTTGAATTAGAATGCTTCGATTATCCGACGGAAACGAGACCGTTTCGAGTCATGCACGCGCTCATGATCAATCCGCTTGTGAAGTTTAACGGCTTTCACTTGCCTTTGTTGCCTCTAGCGTTTGCGCCATCCAACGATGATATCTTGATGGTTGCGGAACGAGGAAATAAACAGTTTGGCACTTCCGGCGCGCACGTCATCGACTTGTCAAAGTTCGAGAAGTTTGGCGGCTACATCCACGGCAGACGGAAGGCTTTTGAGCAGAACGTGAGAGAAACAATTGAGAAGAACGCCGGTAAGGACATCCACGAATGCCGAGCTTTCTACAAATCAAACGGTGAAAAGCTTCTGAACAGCGTCGAGCCGGATCCGAATTGGTATCGTCAACTGTACGAGCGAGTAGTTGTTACCACCTTTCACAAGCCTTTAAGTGTTTACCCTAGAATACCTGTGGCTGCACCATTGAATTCAATGAAGCTGAAACCAAACTGGACGCTCGGTTTGAGCATTTACGAACCTTACGAACGAAAAGAGCTTGACCACAACAAAAACATGAGTCGAAAACTGTTGCCGATAGATTGGACATCTCAAACGCGCTTGATGTTTTACGAAATTGCCATCTCAAACTCAACGTTCATTGGGATGAAAAACTGCAGCGAAGGTTCTGTGATAGGAGTGGATCAAATTGACATCATGCACGTCAACTTTGGTCCCGATGCTGGCCATGATTTTGGATCTTCCCTGGACGATCCCGCGCAAAACTATTTCAATTTGAAGAGTTGCATGCAAACCATCTCGGAACCGTTCGAGAGAAACTACATCACCGGACTTTCTGCCGTCGGTCCACCTCCCGGGTCGACTTTCAACAACACGTATCCAGACATCTTTTATGTCACTACACCGACGACGTTGGAGATCTTTCGATTCGAACGCGGGTGGTCTCCGATGACTGTCTTTCGCAGTTCCAATCGACGGTTGAAATTCTATTCCGGTCGCACGCGCAAAATGCAATGGCACAACTCCATGTTCTCCACGGACTTTCGAGACGCGGCGTTGACGCTGCTGTTATGCGCTCACAGAATTCAGAAAACAAATGCGAATAAGAAACGTCGGCCGAGAGAGGAGACGACTTTAGGCGACTTGACGAACGATTGCGTGTTGAAGATTATCGAAAAGTTGGCTTTGCCAGCGAGCGATTGGATCGATCGAGACCACGATATGTACGTGGAAGCAGAAACGATAGTGTTGTCAGACGGAAAAGGCGAAGCGGAGAAGATAGATTTATACTAAAATCTGTGAAAGAACAGGAAAAGAGAGAGAGACCAACACAATTTTGTAATACACGCATCAAATCACATTTGTGAACGTAACCACGCCAATCGCACCAACCGCGACGATGTACGTGAGAACAAACATCCAAGCTAGCATTAATTCTGCCGAAGAGGAAACTCCGTCGCTCTTATTGACTACCATTTTCATCGACACTCTCGCGACAAGGTAATAGATCATCGCCGCGCCTATAGCGGCAAAGAATGCCGCGTTCATCGTTTGATTTCGAGGCACCTCCATGTTGTAATCGCCCCTTTTGTAAAACGGTAAAACTAAACAGAAAGGCATGCCAATGTTGAACAAGGTATCAAAGAGCGCGACGCGGAATATTGCGTCGCTCCCGGGCGTTGTGGCGGTTTCTTTCGCTTCGATTGCGTCTAAAAAATACGAGCCGTGCACGTCCGCGCTT
>MDSY01016297.1_pt1 | contig 14161 bp, 12 predicted proteins | sample 811131 | NCBI WGS metagenome assembly MDSY01 (sample SAMN05326643, study PRJNA326480) | marine metagenome | isolation source: seawater | place: Atlantic Ocean: South West | collected 2010 | reverse complement strand
TGACGTCCCAATGGTTGGTCCCTAATTTTTATGAATGACAACACATAATCCATTTAAATACTTCAAGTCTTCGCCCATTTGCAAAACCTGATGCTTGATCTACTAAGTCAGTCGACACCATAATCAGGGTTCTACCGTGTTGGAAAACCCTGCCATATATACATCTAACCATATAAGGTGCTGGACCAGTGTGGGCGTGCGTGGTGAAGTCTCCAACACAAGCAGGCGGTTCTATTCAAGGCGCAATAGTCGAGGTGGTAGTATAGTAATCTCAGAATTTGATACGCCCACCATGTTGGAGTGACGGAATTGAGCTGTAATCTAATTTGGTAAGTATGGTCCGGAAGCGGAATCGGTAACTAAGGGCGGAGAGCGGTCATTCAGACAGGTTTCAATGAAATCAGTAGAGAACCGTAGACCGGACATTCGTGATCGCTAGAGCACTCGCTAAATCTATAGCCGACATGCTGCCTGTTCTATTGCATATTCAGTTTTCTCAAAATCAAGTTCCGTGAGTGCGAGGCTGGGGTATGTTTTGCCGGGGGACTTGAATATTCCGTTCTGTCGTAGAATTGAATTGAACTGTGTATTGCGTTTTGTATTGGATTGCTGAACATGGCGATAGTCGCGCACTATTTTATCTGTAAATACAACGTCGAACAACGTCGGATGACCAACGATTTGATGGGGAATGTTCTGGGCTGTCAGATGCTTATCAAACATAGCCATCAAGCGTTCGCCAGATGCAATCAGCGTTTCATATGCACCCTCGCGGCGCAGAACCTCCATGGTTTTGAGGCCAGCAACTGCGGCCACAGGATTGCCTGATAATGTCCCCAACATCATCAACCAATCGCCAGCATTGACCGCCGATTTATCAAAATGCGACATGATATCCTTGCGGCCAACAATCGCCGCCAAAGGAAAGCCGCCGCCAATAACTTTGCCCAAAGTACATAAATCTGGCGTGACGCCATAGGCCTGTTGCGCGCCGCCATAAGAGAAACGGAAACCTGTCACAACTTCGTCGAAGATCAATACGATACCGTATTTGTCACATTCAATGCGCACCGCTTCAAGGAAGCCAGCTTCGGGTGGGATAATACGCTGCAAGGGTTCTACGATTAGCCCGGCAATTTCGTGCCCGTGTTCGGCCAGCAAACTGCGCAAGAACGCAAGGTCATTAAAGGGCGCCACCAGCATTTCAGCGCGCACAGCATCAGGGATGCCCGCGCTGTCTGGAATAGCTTGAGGGAAATTGGACATGGTCGTGGGCGCAAGGCTCATCTGTGCTTCAGCAGACATGCCATGATACCCGCCTTCGAATTTTAAGATTTTGTCGCGTCCAGTAAATGCACGGGCCAAACGCATGGCATACATATCCGCTTCTCCGCCCGACGACAAAAACCGAAGGTGCTCTGCACATGGCACGGCGGCAATGATTTCTTCGGCCAGTTCAATGCCGGCGGCGTTATTTGCGAAAAATGTCATACCTTTGGGGAGCTGTTCTAACACCGCTTCCATCACTTCGGGGTGGCCGTGGCCCAACATCATGGGTCCAGAACCGATTAGGTAATCAGTGTATTCATTGCCGTTTTCATCCCAAACGCGGCTGCCTTGACCGTTACGAATGACGATATTTGGATCAAAATTACCAAACCCACCAGCGGGCAAAACATTGCGTGCTCGCGCGATCCATTCGTCTTGTGTTTGTATTTTCTTCATGTTGTCCTCTAATCGAAACGGGCGGCTTCTTGGCCTAAAATGTCTGTGTTTGGGGTTACACCCAGACCGATGCCCATCGGCGGTGCGATATGGCCGTTATTACGTGTTGGGGTGGATGGGGCGATGCGCGGGCCGACATATCCCGACAGATCGCAAGTGTTTAGTAAATTGCGCGGGGTTGTTGATGCCGCAACATGCAACACAGCTGCAGTTGTGATATCTGATCCCCATGTATCCTCAATGCACATACGCGCGCCAAGATGCATGCAAAGGTCACGCGCGCGGCGCATGGCGCTGAGTCCACCAAATTTGGATAATTTCAGGGCCACGGCATCCATTATGCCCAACTGATGTGCCTGTAGTAGCGAACCCATGTCATGGGCCAATTCGTCCATTTTCATGGGCAGGCCTGATGCTGTGCGAACGGCAGCGCACTCTGACATGGTTGGGCATGGGGCCTCTAACATGACATCCAAATGGGACACGGCGCGGGCCGTGCGGGTGCAATCGAGTTGCGTGCCCATGTTATTCCAATCGCCGTAAACCAGCGGCCCATCGCCAACCGCCTCGCGGATCAGGCTCAGGCGCGCCGCGTCTGCTTGCCAATCATCATCGCCGCCTAGTTTTGCCTGAAATTGACGCATGCCAGCATCAAACGCATCCTTGGCCATGCGGGCCATTTCGTGGGGATCGACACAGGTGATCGAATGATACAGCGGCATTTCATCGGCTTGTCTGCCACCCAACAAAGCATACAGAGGTAGGTTCGCGGCCTTGGCTGTTAAGTCCCAAAGGGCCGTATCGATTGCAGACTTGGCGTAATCATGCCCAATCAAATGACGATCCAGTTTATACATCAATGCCTCGGGGCCAATCGGGTCTGCACCTATCAACACGGGCACCATTTCCACAATGGCAGGGATCACACCATTGGCGTATGCGGCTAAGTAATGCGGGATTGGGCACACCTCTCCCCAGCCAACCAAATCACTGTCCGTATCAATACGCACAACAACTGTATCCACGGTGTCACAGGTTTTACCCCCCGCCATGTAATATGTTTCGTGGCTGGTTAAGGGAACAATCCACACAGTGATGCCAGTTATTTTCATGTCCTAACCCCATAAACTGCTATGGGTTCGCCAAGGGTATCCTCATCAGGGTGAACGCCAAGACCCGGTTCCTCGGGCAAATGCAGATGACCATTAATATTGCGCGGGCCACGACCACCGGCGATATCGACAGTAAGCATATCCTGACAGGCCCAAACCGCATGACAGTTGGCGTCCGGTATTGTGGCGGCCAAATGAAGCGCCTCTGTATCAGCCAAAACGGAACCACCCGTCGCCATGACGAACATGTCGATACCGTGAGCCAAGGCGACATCGCGCATCCGCGCTGCTTTGGTCAGCCCACCGACACGATTAAGTTTGATGCCGAAAACCTCGGCCAGCCCATCGCGCGCAATGCGGGTTGCATCCTGTAGGGTCACCAATGTTTCATCCACCGAAACGGGGGCAGCATGTTTGCCAGAAATCGCGGCAATATCATCCAGCGTTTCGCAAGGTTGTTCAAACATTACGCTCAAATCTTCGGTTGCCGACATAACGCGCAGTGCCTGTTGTCGTGTCCAACCACGGTTCACATCATAAAGCACAATTTCATCATCGCGGCGGATGTTTTCAACATCACGAATGCGGGCAATGTCGCGCACCACATCGCCGCCGATCTTGACGGAATGGACCACATATCCTCGTTGCCGATAACGGTCGATCACTGCGCGGGTTTCATCCACGGTTTTTGCGCCAACGGATGATGCAATGGCACGCGGGGTGCGTGATCCACCCCCCATCAGGTCGGCGATGGGCATGCCAGCGACCTGCCCAGCAATATCCCAACACGCCATATCTATGGGGCTTTTGGCATAAAGATGACCCGGCAGCGCAAGATCCATCGCGCGTTCGACATCCAAAACACGCCGTGGGTTTAACCCAAGGATAAAGGGAGCCATCGTTTCGATGCCCGCACGGATGCCAGGCCCATGTGCAGGAACATAGGTATGTCCCCAAGGGGTACCTTCGCCCCAGCCTGTGATGCCAGCATCGGTTTCCACTTTGACAAGCGTGGCATCTAACACCTCGAATCTCAATCGGCCACCAGACAGCCAATAGGGATGCTCAAGTGGTAGATCGACTTGGTAAATCGAGATGCGCGTGATCTTCATGCGTTTGCTCCATAAGCTGCTACGGGTGCGCCAAGGCTGGTATAGTCGGGTGTCACGCCCAAACCAAAACCGCCACCTGCATACAGTTTCCCATCAGCGGTATGAGGCCCACCTAACCCCGTATTGCGCGTATTATAATTGTGCAGATCGGTCGCATTCACCAGAAACTCCGATGGGGTCGAGGTAGCAAAATGCGCCACTGCCGCAGTTGCAATTTGCCCGCCCCATGTATCCTCGGCAACGACGGGTATGCGGTTTTCAACTAAGAAATCACGTTCGCGACGTGCTTTGGACAAGCCACCAAGGTTTGAAATTTTCAAGCAACAAATTTCTGCACCGCGATCTTGGACAATCCGCTGTGCCATGCGCATGTCAGTAACACACTCATCTAGTTTCATGGGTTGCTGTGCGACACGGCGCACCTGTTGACACTCTTCGTATGTTTTGCAGGGCTGTTCTAGGATGAAATCCAAATCCTTGGTTGCGTGCGCAACCCGAATTGCATCATCCACGCGCCAACCTTGATTGGCGTCTGCCATTGCTTTCTCGCCTGCCTCAAGCAATGGAACTATTGTTTGGATGCGTTCAATGTCCGTCGCCCAATCAGCGCCGACTTTGATTTGATACTGGCGGTATCCAGCTGCGCGATGTGCCTTTAATTCTGCAATTGTTTCGGGAATATCTTTTTGCGGTGCTACGCGGTACATAGGCGCGCCGTCGCATTGTTTACCCCCCATCAACATCCAAACAGGCTGTTCACAGGATTGCCCTAAAATATCCCAAAAGGCCGCATCGAATGACGCTTTGGCGTAACCATGACCCTGAACGATATGATCCATGTGGCGTTCCAAAACTCCCACTTGGCGAGGGTCTCGGCCGATCAATTCTTTCGCGGCCAAACGCGCAAAGGCTTCGACACCTTCGGAATGGGCAATCATATAGTTTTCACCGCAAGGCGTGAATTCACCGCACCCCGTAATCCCCGCGTCTGTTTCGACAACAACAACAGACGCCATGGCTGATTTGATCGCGTTTCCAGCGCCCCAACTATAGGTTCCCCCAACATAGGGGAGATGTGTTTTGTAAATTGAGATGCGGGTGATCTTCATGGGCGAACCACAATATTACCAGTGTGCTGTTTATCGATGAAAGTCTGTTGCGCCTTATGCAAATCGGTCAATGGGAATTCTGCCGCGAGCATCGGTTTGATTTCATCCCGCTCGATATAGCCGACAAGATCGGTGAAAATATGAGGCAGGACCACTGTGGAGCCCGTAAACGTCAGATCTCGCAAATAGAATGTACGCAAATCCAAATTTACAATCGGCCCTGCGATCGCGCCTGAACAGGTGTAGCGTCCGCCACGTTCCAAAACATCAATGATCGTACCAAAATAATCGCCGCCTACAATATCGGCAACAACGCTGACGGTGTCACTTCCTGTGGTGTCTTTCAGTGCTTGGGCAAGGTTTTTTGGCGAGCGCGGCAGGATGACATCGGGGTCTAATTTTCCGACTTCGTCGTGTTTTACCTCGGACGCCATGGCGATCACATATGCGCCGCGACGTTTGGCCAGTTGGATCAACGCCGACCCCACGCCACCCGACGCACCCGTGATCAAAACGCGATCACCTTCACCGACATTTGCACGGCTCAACATGCCCTCGGCTGTGGAATACGAACAGGAAAATGTCGCCAACTCAGCGTCCGACATTGTGCTGTTTACGGGGTACACATTGCGTTCGTCTATTTTGGTATATTGTGCATAGCCACCATCACATTCCGAACCAAAATAGCGAGTGCTGTTTTTGTTTTCTGGGTTTTCCCAATCGCGTAACCAGTTGTCGGTGATTACCCGTTTTCCGACCAGACTGGCATCCGCGTCTGGCCCAACGGCAACCACCTGTCCACAAACATCTGCGCCTTGAATACGTGGAAAGGTGATAGGCGCACCACCCCAAGTTGGATCATCTTCGGATACTTCGGTGTAGGCTTCACCTGTCGTGGGTTCGTCCACGGTTTTGGAATACCAACCAGAGCGCGTGTTCACGTCGGTGTTGTTCATACCGCAAGCGCCGACTTTGATCAAAACTTCGCGCCCTTTTGCCTGTGGCATTGGCCAAACTGTTTTGTATTCCAGCGCATCCAGCCCGCCGTGGCGCATTAAAACGAAAGCGTTCATTTGAGATGGTAAATCAGTCATGCGTCTGTCCTTGGTTTGCGGTTTTCTGGATCGTAAACGGCATCCGCCAAGATGCGCCCTTTGCGGGGTTTACCTGCAACGATTACTGTAATCTCGGTGTCGGGAACCGCTGCGTGCGGTTTGATATATGCGAACGCAAGAATTTTGCCGTAGGTGTGGGAATAGGCAACCGATGCGGTCGACCCGACGATTTGACCATCAACGACGATTGCTTCACCACCATGGCCATCTTCGACGCCATCAGGTTCAAATTCAAGATAGGCACAAATCCACGGCATAGTTCCATCTTCGGCTTGTGTTGCGCTGGCACGGGTTTGTTCAACCCCAATGTATTCTTTGTCGAGCCTTGCAAACCGCATAACGTCAGCCTCTGGCAAGGTGACTTCGTTGTTTAATTCACCCGCACCTTTAAATGCCTTTTCCATACGCAGGGTGTTCATCGCAAACGATCCATAGTCGGCAATTCCGTGGGCGAGACCCGCCGCCCAAAGGGCATCGTACACAGCCAATGCATTTTCACGTGGGATGTGGAATTCCCAACCCAACTCGCCTGAGTAAGACATACGGAACGCCCAAACCTCATGGCCAGCCACCTTGATTTTTTGCGCGGACAGCCAACGGAAACCGGCGTTATCAAGTGGCGCATCTGTACATTGTTCCAATACTTTGCGCGAATTTGGTCCATTCAATGTCAAAGCAGCCCAGTCATCGGAAAGTTTCGTGATTTCAACTGTTTCGCCATTCTGGTTAAAGTTCAAATGATCCAAGAGGCGTTGCTCAAAGAAGGCGGCGCAGACAAGATAGAATGCGTCATCGGCCAGCTTCACTACAGTTGTCTCCAACTCGATCCGTCCAAGACGATTCATCACGTGGGTCAGGGCAATGCCCCCCACCTTTTGTGGTAGTTTGTTTGCCACCAAGCGATCCAGATACGTCGCTGCATCGGGGCCCGAAATTTTCACCTTGGTGAAGGCTGATATATCCATGATGCCCACGGCTTCACGCACAGCTTTACATTCAATTCCGATAATATCGTGTACATCATTGCGGCGGAACGAATACTGATCTTCTTGCGCGACTTCGCCTCGCGCAAACCAGCGGGGGCGTTCGTGGCCATAAACTTCTTCGTATACCGCGCCCTTTTCTTTGAGGCGTTCATACATGGGTGAAGGTTTGATCGGGCGGCCTGCCAAACGATTGAAATGAGGGAATGGAATTTCGTGGCGCAGGCAATAATCCTCCTTGGCTTTGATGACCTGCCATTCTTTGTTTGCATATTCGCCAAAGCGGCGCGGATCATATTCGCGCATGGAAATATCAGCCGAACCATGTAACATCCATTTGGCCAACTCGCGGGTTAATCCGGGGCCCCAACCGATACCGATTTGGGTGCCACAACAACACCAATAGTTGGTCACACCCGGCGCCGGGCCAATCAATGGATTGCCGTCTGGTGGATGTGAAATCGCACCGTGAACATCACGCGAGATACCCAATTCAGCAAAAATAGGCATGCGATCCAGTGCATTTTCAAGGTATGGCATGACGCGGTCATAGTCAGGCGCGAACAATTCATTTTCCGCATCCCAAGGACATTCATCCAGCCAGACCGCGTTAGGGTTTTCCTTTTCGTAAATCCCGATGAGGCCCTTTTTCTGTTCCATACGGATGTAGCCTGAAACCAATTTATCATCACGGATCACTGGCAGTTCGTGGTCCAAATTTTCAAATTCGGGGACGGTATCTGTGACGAAATAATGGTGGGTCATTGATGTCATTGGTAATTGAAGACCAGACCATTCGCCCATTTGACGCGCATATGTCCCGCCCGCATTGACCACATGTTCACAAGTGATCGTACCTTGTTCCGTTTCAACAACCCATTCGCCTGTGTCAGATTGCGTGATGTTGGTTGCGCGGCATCTACGGATGATTTTCACGCCCTTTTGACGTGCACCTGTTGCCATCGCCATTGTCACATTGGATGGGTCAACATGCCCATCATCGGGCGTGTAAAGCGCACCCAACACACCGTCCAAATTGTAGAACGGATGTTTGGTCGCGATGAACGCAGGATCAACCAATTCGATGTTAAACCCAAGGGAGCGCCCAACCGACAGGGTGTGGCGCAACCAATCCATTTCGTCTGTTGTATAGGCCAATCGAAACGAGCCACAGCCATGCCAGGTCACCGCTTGACCCGTCTCTTTTTCCAATGCACCTGAATAAAGACCGATATTGTAATCAACCATCTTACCCAAGCCATACGAGCTGGTGGAATGGGTGATTTGCCCCGCGGCGTGCCATGTTGATCCTGATGTGAGTTCCGCTTTTTCAAGCAAAACAACATCGGAGCAACCCTCATGTGCGAGGTGATAAGCAAGGCTGCAGCCCATTACACCACCGCCGACAATGACGACCATGGCGTGGGATGGTAGATTGGATTGTGACATCTTTAATTCCTTTGAGACGACTCATTTTCTTCTGGACAGGCTATTGGTCTATATGTACCACTGTCAACCATGAATGGTACAGACATATCAAATGCGATTTTAGATCGCTTGGCAGATGAGCTAGAAGCCCTGACACCAGAGGCACGCAAAGCCGCCACCTATGTATTGGAAAACCCCCAAGACGTGGGTGTGTCCACCGTGCGTGAAATTGCACAGGCGGCACAGGTGAAACCAAACACGGTTGTGCGCATGGCGCGCCAAGTTGGATTTGAGGGGTATGATGATTTTCGCGAGCCGTTTCGCGATGAAATACGGCGCGGAACCGTTTCGTTCCCTGATCGTGTGCGCTGGTTGCAATCCATCCGTGCCAATGGTGAGTTGGGTGGATTATACGCCGATATGGTTGGTTCGATGTTGACCAATATCGAGGATACGTTTGGTGCAATATCTGAAACTGACCTGCGCGCCGCCGCCGAAGAAATTTGGGCATCCCGCCAAGTTTTCACGCTGGGTGTTGGGGTGAATAATGCCAACGCGCGAAACTTTACCTATTTAGCATCAACAGGCATGTCGCAGTTTCACGTCATCCCCAAGGCAGGGTCCACGGCCGTTGACGATTTAGCATGGGCGAATGAGCAAGACATATTAATTGCCATCACATGCAAGCCTTATCGCAGTGAGGTTGTCGAGGCCGTGCGGGTTGCGCGCGAACAAGGTGTGAAAATAGTTGGCATCTCGGACAGCCCCGCATCGCCAATTATCGTGGGCTCGGATTTCGGATTTGTCGTGGCCGCTGACACGCCACAGTTTTTCCCATCCTCGCTGACAACCGTTGCTTTGTTGGAAACGTTGTTAAGTTTTGTGATCGCATCCGCATCGTCAGAAATCCCAAGCCGCGTCGAACGTTTTCACCAACGTCGCCATCAACTGGGTATCTATAAGGAAATTGAATGACGCAAACTGTTACGCACTCGCTCGCTGCTAAATATTACACTGATCCCGAAGTTTTTCGGATCGAACAGGACGGCCTGTTGGCGCGCACATGGCAGTTTGCTGGGCACAGTTCGCAATTGGAAAATATCGGCGATTATTTTGCCTTTGAAATGGCAGGTGAAAGCCTGTTTTGTATCAAAGGTCGTGACGAGGTTATCCGCACATTTTACAACGTCTGCCAACATCGCGCGCATCAATTGGTCAGCGGTACTGGTACGACACGGGTTGTGGTGTGCCCCTATCACGCGTGGACCTATGAATTGACGGGGGGCTTGCGTGCAGGGCCAAATATCAATGCGGTTGAAGGCTTTGATAAATCCAAAATTTGCCTGACCGAAGTGCGCACGGAATTGTTCCTTGGGTTTGTTTTTGTAAACTTGGATCAGAACGCGAAACCAATGGATGATTGGTTCCCAAATGCGCGGGTCGAGTTGACGCAATGGGTGCCGCATTTTGAAACGCTAAAGCCGTTGGAATGGGTTGAAGTGCCCGAAAATTGCAATTGGAAGGTCAGCGTTGAAAACTATTCTGAATGTTATCATTGCAGTTTGAACCATCCAACTTTCGCCAGCGGTGTTGTAAAGCCAGAAACCTACGATATCCAACCGCAAGGGTACTGCCTGCGCCACACAACAGAGTGCCAGGATTTGAAGGATATGACATATGATATTAATTCAGGATTTGATAAATACGATCAATATTCCAGCTGGTTCCTCTGGCCGATGTTCAGCTTTCAGGTTTATCCGGGCAATGTCTTAAACACCTATCACTGGCGCGCCGTGGATGCGGATCATGTGATGCTCTATCGCGGTTGGTACTCGGTTGATGGCGCCGAAGACCCGGTTGCGCGACAGCTGGCGATCCAAGACCGCGAAACAACGGTCGAGGAAGACATTCACTTGGTCGAGAGCGTGCAACGCGGGTTAAAATCCCGTGGCTATGTGCCCGGCCCATTGGTCATGGATCCCAAATGCGGGGTCAGTTCCGAACACTCAATCTATCACCTTCAAAAATGGATGCGGGAGGCTATTAATGGCCCAAGATAAAATGTTGATGCCAACGAAATGGCGCCCTGAACATAAATTGTTCCCCCACCAAGTGGGATTCACATGCCCACCGTTTGACTACGATGCAGCACCCTCAGATTTCTTGCGTCTTGCGCCTGAAACCGTTGGTGTACACGGGTGGATGTTGCACGCGCCTGATTACGAACACGGGCTGGATCAGCGCAAACAAAACTTTGGCATGATGGAGGATTTCGTCCACTGTATGTCGCGCAATGGCGTGGATGTCTGCGGCCAAGTTGGTTCAAACTGGGTGCATGCAAGTGGTCTGGGCGTGAATGGTATTCGGGATCACTGCGATCAGCTTTCTGATAAATACGGCACCCGCTTTCACATGGCGGGTTATGCTATGATCGAGGCGCTGCGCGCAATGAACGTGGAAAAGGTGGCCCTCAATGCGGCCTATCACTGGCCAAGCTGGTGGCAAGGAACGGTCGGGTTTCTGAAAGAAGCTGGTTTTGATGTGTTATGGGCGGGGAATTTCCACGACCAAGGGTGGTTTCAATCTCAAGAGGCCGTCAATGATAGCCGTTGGGTATTTGAGGGCGATCTAGCGCAAAAATCATTTGAATATGTCGCCGAACAGGCCCCCAATGCAGATGCCTATTTAATCAACGGCATGTGCAATTTTCGCACGGGTCCTATGGGGCAACCCCAACGCCCAGTGCATCTAATCGAAAGCCTTGAGGTCACACTGGGCAAGCCCGTAATCGGGCATGACACGGCGCTGTATTGGCGCATTTTGAAATCTCTCAATCTGGCCCCGACCAGATCATTGGGCAAATTAATGGATGGGTTACATGCATAAAATCTTGGCCCTTTGGGCGGTTCCACGATCCACCTCGACCGCTTTTGAATGGATGATGCGTCAACGGGGTGACATGGATTGCCTGCACGAACCCTTCGGCGAGGCATGGTACCAAGGCGAGGAACCATTGTGGCAACGTTATAAAGAGGGTGAAAAAACCACAGCGGGTCTGACGCTTGAGACCGTTTGGCATGATATTAAATCCCGCGCCAAAAACGGACCTGTCTTCATGAAGGACTTTCCACATTACATCAATCACATGTGGACACCCGAATTTTTAGAAAACTTTAACCACGCCTTTTTAATTCGCGATCCCGCCAAAACGATTTCCTCCATGTATAACAAGTGGCCCGATTTTGATGAAGGCGAGGTCGGCTTCCCCGAGCAACGCGCATTGTTTGACCTCCTGACCGCGCTAAACGGAACGCCACCGCCTGTGATCGACAGCGATGACATGCTGGAAAATCCCGCCAAAATGGTGGAACTTTGGTGTGATGCAGTGAACATTCCATTCATGCCAGAGGCCCTAAGTTGGGCATCGGGCGGCGATCCATCTGAACACAGCTGGTGGGACGGCGGTTCGTTTCATGGGAACCTTGCAAAATCAACGGGGCTTATGCCCCAAGCGCGAAAATACATCGAGGTCGCCGATGCACCCGAGCGCGTAAAGCAAGTTTATCGCCGCATGCGACCGCATTATGAACATCTGTATCAACACCGCCTGAAAGCGTGACAATGACAAAAATCAAAGATTACTGGCAAAACTACCTCGACGGCGAGTGGGTTGATGGCGGCGCAGGACGCTTGGATGTTTTCAATCCTGGTACGGGCGAAAAGTTGGCGCAACAGGCCATTGCTGATGCGGCCGATGTTGATCGCGCTGTACAGGGAGCAAAACGCATGCATCTTTCGGGCGCGCTGGCCGATTTACGCCCCGTTGAACGTGGCCGCATGGTTCAGGGCATGGGGCGATACCTGCTGGACAACATCGATGATATCGCGCCTGTTCTGACATCCGAGCAAGGCAAGCCGCTATGGGAATCTCGGATCGAAATCGAGGGCGCCGCACGGTATTTCGAATATTATGGCAATCAGGCCGAAACGGTCGAGGGGCGTTCGATCCCATTGGGCGCGGACTATTTCGATTTCACGACGTATGAACCCTTCGGCGTTACGGCCCATGTGATTCCATGGAACTATCCCATTGAGATGGCGGCGCGATCCATGGCGGCGGCGCTGGCCACGGGGAATGCATGTGTTGTTAAAACACCTGAACTGACACCGCTATCATCCATGTGGCTGGCCATGGCGGCCGAGGCCGTTGGCCTGCCACGCGGTTCAGTCAGTATCCTGTGTGGTTACGGTCACGAAGCGGGCGCAGCATTAACTGCCCATCCTGATGTGCGTCAGATCGTTTTCACGGGATCGGTTGAAACGGGCGTAACAATCGCCACAGCGGCGGCAAAAAATGTCGTGCCATGCATCCTTGAACTAGGCGGAAAATCCGCGGCAATCGTCCACAGCGACGCGGATTTGGATGCATTTGAAAATGATGTGCGCTGGGGGATTTACTTCAACGCAGGTCAGGTTTGTTCCGCCATGAGCCGTGTCATCGCACACGAAAGCATCCATGATGAATTGGTCGTGCGTATTGAAAAAATCGCGAAGTCATTGAACGTTGGCCCAGGCATTGATCGCCCAGAATTCGGTGAAAACATGGGTGCCATGGTCTCCGAGGGGCAACGCGATCGCGCCGCGCAAATGGTTACCGACGCCATCGCACAAGGCGCAAATGTTGTTACGGGTGGGCATAAAATGAACATCACGGGCGCATTTTTGGAACCAACCATACTGACAGGTGTCACATCCGACATGACCATCGCGAATGAAGAGGTTTTTGGCCCAGTGTTATCCGTGTTGAAATTCAAATCTGATGATGAAGCCATCGAAATTGCAAATGGCACACCATATGGATTGGTTGCTGGCGTCTTCACCCGCGACATCAATCGCGCCACAAATGCCGCACGGCGATTGCGCGCGGGCCAAGTTTTCGTAAACGAATGGTACGCGGGCGGCGTTGAAACACCATTTGGCGGCTACGGCCTGTCTGGTTATGGCCGCGAAAAAGGCCGCGAGGCATTATGGAACTATGTACAAACTAAAAACGTAGCAATCAAATTGTAGGATACACCATGGCAGATACATTCGATGAAGACCTGTTCTTGAAAGGTCTTGAACAACGCAAGGCCACACTGGGTGCTGAATACGTGACCAAAAACCTTGCGGCGGCAGATGATTTCACCCGCCCCTTTCAAGAGGCGATGACCGCATGGTGCTGGGGCTTTGGTTGGGGCGACGACGTGATCGACGCCAAAACACGCTCGATGATGAACCTATCGATGATCGGCGCTTTGGGGAAAATGCATGAATGGGAAATTCATTGCAAAGGCGCAATTAACAACGGCGTCAGCAAGGACGAAATTCGAGCCATTATTCATGTCATTGGCATCTATTGCGGCGTCCCGCAATCTTTGGAATGCTTCAGAGCAGCAAAGAAGGTTTTTGAAGAGCTTGGGATATAAGATACGCTGGATCATTATTTAATGTTTGAAAATCTAGTGAGTTCACCGGCATTGTCAGACAAACTTGACGCGCAAGCGGCTAATCCTTAATTCTGGTTGATGACAGCAG
>MDSY01023518.1_pt1 | contig 14165 bp, 10 predicted proteins | sample 811131 | NCBI WGS metagenome assembly MDSY01 (sample SAMN05326643, study PRJNA326480) | marine metagenome | isolation source: seawater | place: Atlantic Ocean: South West | collected 2010 | reverse complement strand
TAGCAATATCATATGCTATATGATGTGGAGTTTCTTCCTTTATCTCAGGAGTTTCCACAAACCAATCATCAGCAACCTCTTCTTCTGGTCTTGGATTTTTTTCTGATTCTTTCATAACTTTAACCTCCAATTCTAACTCCGCTAATTTATCGGGAGGAGCATACCTATTACCATATTGAATTGATTCATCAGTTGCAATGGGCATTTTATCTAAAGGATTGTCAAACCACTCATATGGGTCAACCCCTAAATCATTTAACATAAAATTAGTCATCACTATTTCCATTATTATTTATCACTCCTTGTTTAAGGAGTTTTGATAAATCTGATGTAGAACCAACAAATAGTGCATTATTAACAGTAGTTGGTGACTTTTTATCTTCTTTTGTTAAGTCTTTTTTCTTCTGTTGTAAATCCATTAATTTGTCAGTTGTATCGGCAACATTCTTAATCAATTGACTGACAACTTCAAATGCTCTTGGTTGTTGACCATCTTCAGCAACTTCCATAATACGGTCAAGTGCTTCTTGACCTTTCTCAATCAAAGAATAAAGATTTCCTCGTGTATATTCATAATCACGATCTGTGTCATTTTTTTCCTCTTTATTTACTGGAATCTTTGACTCTGGAATAACTTCAACAGAATTATTAATATCTAAAGATTCATCTATAGCATCAAATTTACTCATACATCAACTCCTTTTGTTGGACTATAAATTTTTCCATCACTAAAATCAAAACGTTGTTCACTAAATCCAAAATCATCTCCAAGATCAATTAAGGCATCATCAGCAGCATTTACTGCATCTATAGATGTTCCACTATTATGTGTATCTATAACAGTATTGTCTTCACCTCTTCTAACTGTAATCTTATTACCATTAATTGCTTTAATATACATTAATTCATCACCAATAGCAATATAGGTATCAACAGTTAAATTATCAGTGCTACTAACTAAGAAACTCTTAACTGTCTTATTAATTTCCTCTTCAAGAGTGGTAACACCATCATCATTATAATCTTTGATTGCTCTTGGTTCAGCAATATATCTAAGTTGTCTTGATGAAGCAGTTCTATTTGTAGTTTCAGTATTATAATCAACTTGAACTTTCTTAATAAGTCCAGTAGAACTATCAGCAACAGGTCCAAATAAGAATGTTTTAGCTGTAAATGCTAAAGTATAAATTATTACTCTTTTTTCTTCCATACCACTTTCATAATTATCATCAAAAGATACACTATCCAAAACCATAGGTATATCTCTTTTTTCCCCAATAGATGAAACTAAATTAACAGTTAAATTAAATGATGGTTGAAAATAAGGAAGTATTTGCTCAATTATTTGTAGAGAATCCTCATTATATTGTGTCATTGCATATAACTTAAAACTTAAATTATATGGAACTGGCATGAATACTTTTCTTGCAGACTTTGATCCATCAGTAGTAAATGCTTTAAAGGTTTGCATTGTTGAAACCTTTCTTGATGAATCATATGATATCCCATCCATCTCAAAAGATAATCTAGGTAAAGTTATTGCAACTCTATTCCTTAAATCTGGTTTTTGTTCTAATCTCGCAACAAATTTTTCTGTAGGTCCATAAGCAATAGGAACCCTCACAGTTGAATATGAACCTCCAGATTGAGTCTTATGTTTTATATCAATAGTATTAAAAAGAGTACCAAAAGCAATAATGGTTCTCCTAATAATTTCATGGTAGTAATACGTTCCTAACATAATGTTGTTATATACCTATACAAACTATTTAGAAGTCTCCAAATGGATTGTCTTCTGAAAAATCTAAAATGGCATCTGCTTCAGTTTCAACCATAGTATTTTCACCAAAAGTATCATCATCATTTTGATCAGTTTTACTCTGAATAACATATTGAGAATCTGATCCATTTAAAGTAGTTCCGATTCCAACAACAGTTTCACCAATAGTAAAGTTTCCAGTAAGAGCAGTAACCTTTAATATTCTAGTATCACGATCCCAATCAGAAACAAATGCAGTAGCACCAGTAGAAACTCCCCTTACCATTTCTTTAAAGAGATAATCGCCAGTAGATAATCCAGCTTTAGTTGGTGCACTTAACGTCATTTCTGGAGCAGATCCAACAGTATATCCAGTTCCAGCATTAACATATCTAATAATATTAACTTGTCCCAATGTGCTTAGGTATGCATTAGCAACTGCTAATTCACCAGTCCATGTCTTAATGCCAACTTCATTACTAATAGTAATTGAAGGAAGACTGCTTGTTGTATACCCAGTTCCAGCATTAGTAATAGTAAACCCAGTTACAGTGCCTCCTGCACCTATTATAGCGGTTGCAGCAGCAGTTTCCCCAGAACTAGGAGATGCAATAGTAACAGTAGGTGCAGCAGTATAACCAGCACCTGCAGCAGTAAGATTTAAACCACTAATAACAGTTGCACCAACAGCAATTACTGCAGTAGCAGTTGCTTTAGGTGATGGAGGAGTAATTGTAACTGTAGGTGCAAGTTCTGAGGGGAATGCATAACCATCACCAGCACTAGTAATAATAGGACTACCAAGAACTGTTGGTGCTATAACAGCAGTGGCAATTCCACCACTACCAAAAGCATTTTGACTTCTAATGGTAACTGTAGGTATTTCGGTATACCCATAACCAGGATTTATTATTTCTATTCTATCAATAGATTGACCTGTTTGTCCACTTCTACTTGTCATTATTGCAACAGCAGTTGCGTTTGAACCAGTAGCTGGAGCAGTAGATATTCCAATCAATGGTGGCATTGTGTATCCAGTTCCATCATGTATTAAATCTAATTTGTATACAGAATTTGCAGTTAATGCCAAATCTGCCAAATTAACAGTTGCAGCTGCAGTTGCAGCACTTACTCCAACCATATTAAGTTTAGTAGTATAACCAAACTCTACAGCAGCCTTATCTACTGCTTCAATACCAGTATCAATATTTTCATCAAGAGCATAATCATAAACCTCACAACTTAAACTATAAACATATAAATTACCAAGTTGATAAAATGGTTTTTTTCCTTCAACATACTTTATTTCAAATAAAGTATTATCTAATGGAAGATATATTAAATCTCCTTCTTCTGGTCTAGTTGCTACTTGATAAGCAGTGTCACTTTGCATGAAAGGAGTAACAAAATCTTCATATCTTTGCTTTGATATTACAAAAGTAACAGCATCAGTAGTTTGAACACCAAATTTTGTAAGTATATCCCCAGAACCTTCAAATCCTTCATAATTAACTAAGTATGCTTCCATTCTGAATGCATCATCAAAAGTAGATGCAGTCACCTCTTTCATAATTGTATTTTTATTGACAACTTTCCTTGGCAAATATACCACATCTTGCCCATAGATCTTCAATTGTTCATTGATAAGATCTTGTACTAATTTTTGCTCGTTAGTTGACCCTTGTAGAAAATATGGAGAAAGAGGCATAACATTATCCGATTAGATCCATTGGTGGGAGTTCATATTCAGTCTTAAGTTCATATTCTATCTGCTCAAGTTCTTTTACAGCATCATCATATATTTGTCTTCCATTCAACTGAATTCCACCTGGTAACATAACACCTTGGAATTTAATTAAATTTTGACCCCATTGTTTCTTAATAAGAGCAGTAACATACCGTTTCAACCACCAATCATTATAAATGTCAGTTGCAGTACCTGGATCAACTAACCTATAACAATCCATAATAATCCAAGTTTCTGTCATTTCAGCCCAATCAACATCCAAATATAAATTATGTTGTTTCTTATTAAATCTTATTTGAGTATCTGGTGTTATAAGTCTACTTAAATCTTCCAAATATGTCTTTGTCATTGCATAGTTCATCAAATCCAAAGCACCATAATAATAAAGATCATTTAAAAATAACTGGTATTTAATATTAAATAATCCACTAGATATAGTGCTTGCATCCATTTTAAATACTTTTTCTACACCAATGACATGATCTGGTAGTTTTAAGTAATTATTTGTTTCAATAAAACTATTTACATTTCCATCTGAATGGATACCATTACTAATACCAGTTGATGCTGAAGATGTAGTCTCTGTTGATTTTGCTTTTGTAATATCTGCTTCTCTTAACTTGTGTTTTAAATATACTCTTTCTATACCATCAAAATGTCTTTCCTGAAAATATTGAATACCATCATCAAGTAAATCATCAATTTGATCATCATCAACATTAATTTCCAATACAGGATATCCAAGTTTTCTTAAACAATAATCTTTAAGTGTGCTTCTGGAATTTGGTTTGGTCATTCTTCGATACCCTTATCTTCGTTAGTCATTTTTTGTTGCAAATTAATATAATCTTTAGTTAAAGATTCTAATTTTGCTTCTAATAAAATATTTTGATTTATTAATGTTGAAATTTTTTGGTGATAACGATTAACCAAAATATTCACGTCAACTTCACTATCCATAATCCTAGAATTCACCTCCATCGAGAGTTGTTGTCCAAGTCGGAACGCCAGAAGCGTTAGTAGTTAAAACATAATTTGAAGTGCTAATACCAGAAGCAGGAGCAACAGTAGATGTTTGTAATCCATTAGCATCAAAGTATACCACACCACTGGTAGCATAATCACCAGACTGATAGTAAATACCTTTAATATCTAGGAAACCTTTAGTTCCAGTAACAACACTTCCAGTTATAGTTGCATCTGGAATGTAAGTCCACATTCTCTGTGATTGTTTTTCAGTATCATCAAAACCAAAGAATCCAGTAGTAATACCTGCAATACCTGAACTTGTGTTATAATTAAATGCTATACCTCTATCAGTATTAGTATCTGTTGCATGTGTAATTGTTAATTGAGTTTCAGTAGTAATACCTGCATTAGTAGATCCTGAAAATGTAACTATTCCAACTGCTGCATTTACCTGAGTTACTTGTGTTCCTGTAGGGACAGGTAAAGATGGAGAACCACTAATCAAATCCCCAACAGCAATATTATCAACTGAATCTAATTTAACAGTTGATACACCAGAAGCAACTGGTAACATAACAGTTTTTTTACTAGTTACATCACCTAAATTAATTATTGGTTCATTAAGTGTTGTTGTAGTAGAATTGACACTAGTGGTAGTTCCATCAACTTGAAGACTACCTTTAATGATAACTAATCCATCACTATCCAATCCATCTGGATATGGATCAATGAATATTTTATTTCCTCCACCAGCTTTAGATGAAATTACATTTGACGAAATTCCTATATTATCAAATACTACACCACCATTTAGAAATTCAACTGGAACTCCATTAAATACCCATCCAGCACCAGTTACTTGAACTTTATCTGTTCCATCTTCATCATATTCAATCTTAGCATCAGCAGTTGCAGTACCATCTGCTCCACCACCAAATCCTAAGAAAGTATCATCAGGAATCATTACCTCACCAGATCCATTCGGGTTGAAGATAACGTCACCATCAGTATTACTAGATGAAAATGTATTTCCGTCTAGAGTTAAATTATCTACATTCCATTCATCTACCTTTCTGTTCTGGTCAAGAATTGCAACAAATCCATTTGCAGCAGTTGTTGGGTTTGTCTGTCCTGCAACTAAACCTGGACCAATACTCAATAAATCAGTGAAATATCTACCACCAATTACATCAACATCTCCTCCTAAACCACCCTGATCTCCAACAAATAATCTATATCCCTTATCACCGTGGGTTCCTACACCATCAGTATACGCTAATTCACCAAAATTTAGAGCACTTGGTGCAGCAGTTCCTGTTGATCTTTTTACTCTTATAATACTTGCCATGACTACCAACTACCTCCGTTAATATTAAGATCTTGTGTTGTTTCTGGTCCAGGTGTTAATTCTAAAGTTGCTGTCCATTTTGCAGTTGTATTGTTATATACTAAAACCATTCCATTTGATAAACCACCAGAAATATCAACATCACTAAGTCCACCAAGACTACCTCCACTAGAACCTCCCCCACCAGAGGAAAGAACTTTTATGGCATCTTCAGTTCCTACTCGAACATTAGTAGTATCAGATGTAGGAACTCTTACATTAATATCAGACATAAGTTAAGAAAGGGTAACTCCAGCAGTAACAATTGCACTACCACCAATAACTCTTGTTTTTAAACCAGCATCACTCTCTAATAATACATCATAAGTATATCTTCCAGCTTTCAATGAAGCTGTTACACCACTGGTGAGAGATATTTTCAATTGTCCTTGGGGTCTATTAGGAAAAGAAACAGCAAAGGTAGCGGTATCATTTAATGAAGCAGGATGCTTCTTCATTTTTGCACTAGCACTATATCCAGTCAAATTTAATGCAGAATTATTACTCCCTTCAAGGTTAAATGTCTGATTAAAATCAGCTCCTGCATCGATTACTATATTACTGATATATGCTGCCATTATTAGATTAAATAATATCTATCTTCAGGTATTTATAATTCAAGTATGTGTAATTAATTTCAATAATGATTTAATCTCCTCTAAATCATTCTTTACAGAAGCTAAGTCTTCTTTAACTTTATTAAATTCCTGTTTTTCCTTATATTTTGCTTTGGATAAGTTAGTAAATTTTTCAAATTCACTTTTATTATTATTGATAATTGCATTGGATTGAGTGTCTCTAATCAAAGAAACATCAGAATCTACCTTTAAATATTTTTTCATAATTAATAATTAAACATCAAATGATCTTAATGCAATAACTCTAAAATTCTTAAATCTTGGTGGATTTGATTGGTCTTTAGAAGTCATAACAACTTTTATTTGATATCCATCAAATTGTGGAAGATTTTCTGCAGTATACTTATACTCACTAAATGCATTTATTGTAGTGTTTGGATTAACAACTTTATCTGGTTTACCATCTAAATTGAATGGAACATAAACTTGTTGTTCAGGATCAGAATCACTTCTAATTAACTTATAAAATACACGGAAATTAGCATCTTTTTCTCTATGACCATCAAATTGAACATAGAATGAATTTGATGGGAATTCTAAAGAAATTGGTTGTGTCTCATAAATTGCATGATTTGGATCAGAACCAGGAATCCTTGGTCTACTATCTTCCTCATAATTAGATACTTCATCATTAACCAAATTACTTATAAGAATAATATTGGCACTATCCAAATCTATCATTGGTGAAACATCTTCTCTATTGCTACTAAGAACTAACTCCAAAGCAAACGAACTTTCATTGTTTAATAAATTAACTTCATTTGTTCTTGATGCAACTATTCTAGGATCATCAAGAATATTCATTTTATTGAGAGAAACAACTTCATATCCTTTATCTGTAAATGAATTTTCATTTCCACTAACACTTGTTCCAGAAATTGTCTTTATCCTTGCAGCAACATTTGTTCCTGTAGGATTAATCATAGTAATTCTTGGATCTATTGCTTCAAAAGGAACATTTTGAGAAATTCTAACAGCATGTCCACCACCATGCTTAGTTCTATTAAATGGTTTATTAGCAACATCATCATCTAATTTTAAATAATAATTATTGAAGGATCTATCTTTAGTTCCATCAATATTATGAACTTTATTAATCTTCCTTAAGGAAATTCCATTAAATTCATACTTACTAACTTTTTTCCTATTTGCTCTATGTAATGATATTAAACTATCATCAATACCTCTTTTATCGGTTGATATATTAATAACATTATTTGAAGGTGCAGCATTATAACCTATAATTTCTTTACCAATTCTCAAATAACCTGTATTAGCAGCACCAACAGTCGCCCCTTCAAATTTATCAAATCCTGTTGCATCTTCAAGAGTTATTGTTGTAGAATCATTGGTAATATTTTCAACTAAATTAGTTTGTTTACCGTCTGGTTTGAACCCTGAAACTGAAACTTTATTATTAGTTCCATGCATACCATGATTTCTGTGGTCTATTTTTAATGTGAAACCATTTCTGATTGAATCAGAAACAACAGAATTAATTTTATTTGCATCAAATGTTGTATTTACACCATCACCATCTATGTGTGTGATAGAACTACTATCAACAAAGTTCTTATCAATTTCATTAACCATTAAGTAATTAGTTAGACTAGTAAATCCTACTACTGACCTAACACTTGTTCCTGTAGAACCTAATTGATCTAATACTAAGAGGTCTCCAGTTTGATATCCATTACCACCATCGGTAACAGTTATAGTTTGAACTGAACCATTGGTTACCCTAACTGTTGCAGTGATAGCAGTTCCCATTCCAGTAATAGAACTTGCCCCAATTCCAGTATAATCAAAAGATCCACTAGTTGGTGTAAGTCCAACACCAGTAGTTGTTTCAAATGTTAATCCACTAGTTCCTTCTAAAACAGAACCACCAATCGATACAATACGACCAGTATTGGTTCCTTGTATAATTTCATTTCCAACTGCAAACTCTGTTGAAGTATTAGCCATAGAAACATATTGAGTCTTAGAATATGCAAGTACTGGATTATTCTTAAGAATTCTTCTATTGGTTATTTTATTATTGTAGAAAATAAAACTTGCTGGTGTATTAGTAACAAATTTTGCTTTATTTAATGAGAATTTCAAATCTTCATATTGACTAGCAGTCCAAGTAGAACTATTTTGAGATTTAAATAAAGATCCAAGATATGGTTGTTGATTACTTATTGCTTTTAAAATAAGATCTTCTTCACCCATTCTAGTAATAAATGTATTATATTTTTCGGTAGGAGCAACTAAAACTAAAGCATATTCTTGACCAGATTGCAAATAAACAGGAGTTGGGAATTTAAATGGTGTCGCAGCACTACTATCATCCGACAAATTAACATCATCTGGATCAATATCCATTTCACCAAAAGGAACTATAGTTGTTGTTGGAGATCCATCTCTCATAGTTCTTAATTGAACTGTTACTGGGTATTTTTCATCCTTAGATTTAAAGTATAAATTACCACCTGTTATGAAAATACCATCCTTATATTTCGATTCAACTAGGAAGGATTGTGCCAAAGGATCATACCAATCACCAGCTGTTGTTGTGGTATTTACATCTTCCTTATTTTCCGTTTCTTCTCTAACCTTTGTAACTATTCTATCATTACCAATTTGTTTTCTCTCTACATTAGCAGATTTAATTGCTAAAATTTGTTCTTGAGTATATTCTGCAATTCCAGATGCCAAATATGTTGCTTCTGCAGAACACTCTCCAGGATCCAACTGACTTTCATTAGTAGGACTAGTTGTTAATCTAATCGTATTAGTTCCTGTAGTAAATTTGGGATTACTTGCAATTTTTGGATCTGGTATATGTAATGAGAATGTTAAATGACCTCTTTCATCAGACATCAATACCAAAGCACTTATTTGGCATTCTGCATCACCACTTCTATTTGAAAGATCCATTCCCCTTCTTACCCAACCCAATTGATCAGGTTCAACTTCCATAGCAAGACTAGCAGTATCAATATTCAAAATTTTACTAGTGCTTGAATATTTACTAGTTAATTTAGTTTTATTGTATGGTTCTGTTTTTTGCGTATCTTTTGGATCAGCAAATGGTCCAGATTTATGATTCTGTTTAGCAGCTCTGAATATTATATTTGGAAGTTCATCACCTTCTGCTATTCCTACTTCAAAATTACTTTCAATAATATCACCCTCAGAGAAAGATCCTCTAATCATTTCAATTTGAAGAAGTTTGGGAGTACAATATTCTGTTACATCAACTTCATCCATGAAAACATAGAATTGACTATTTGGTTTCAATCTTCTTGCATTAACTTCAATATTTCTGGATCTGCAATTATGAATAATGTCAGTTCCAACAACCTTTTTACCTAAATCGATATATGTTATTTCTGGAGTTACTTCGAAACCAAATGTTTTTTCAGTTCCAGTTTCTTGGAATGTTCTCTTTTCAGTCCATTTTGTATTAGTTGTAGTGGTTGTAACATCTCTTATAGCATTACCTTGATCTGCATCTCCATGTGGATTATGTTCTCTTGTCCTATGACTTGTAGAATTAGATTCTTCATTAAGTCTTTCTGTGCTAACCAATTCTTCTCTACCACTCCAAGTAGTTTCATGGGAATTCCAATAACTAGCTGCCATACCACCATTTTCACGATCTTCAACACCATACAGTGATGCCATAGCATCCCATTGAGAATTATCTTCAAATACAGCAGGAGTTCCAAGAGGAATCTCTTCAATCCAATAATCTGATGCTGGTTCCAATAAAAGACTGCCAGCATATAATGCAATATGATATGGGTTTAGATTCTCTACTCTTGTGGCAAGAGGTTGATTTAAAAACTCAACTTCATCAAATTTTAAAGTTAATCCTTGTCCATTTCTAGTAATGTTAGAATCTTCAAAATCTTCAATCCAACGATAATCAGCAGTAGTTTGACTTGCTTTAGATGATTTTGTCTCAATTTTAAGACTAACACTTCTTTCTGTAGATCTTGGTCTACATTCTCCTCTTTCCCTATCAATGTCAAAGTTAGACTCACCCCAAAAACTATGAGACTTATGATTTGTAAAATTATCTACAAAGAAACCAGATTTAAATTTATCTAATCCAGTATTTGGATCTTTAATTGATAAATTCTTTGTATCAGTTTCAAGAAGAGATAATGTAGTATATTCTTCAAGATTTCTAATTCTGTGTTCCAATCCAGAAATATCTTTCATTGTAAATCTCTTGTGAGATTTTAATCTAACACTAACTTGTCTACTTGCATTAGAAACATATGGTGGTAAAGAAATAACACCAACTTCAAAAGCTTCTGAATTTCTTTCAGGTGGTTTTGGATTTAATGAAGGTTCTCCTTTATCTATGTCAAATACTCCATCTTTTGTTAAATATAATCTATCAACTCGACCAAGATAATGTGAATAATCTACTACCATAGTTTCATTAGAAACTAAACTCTCTGTTGGTGAATTGGAAAAATCTCTACTTCCAAATGCAAACGGTGAAACAGAAGATGATGTATTGTATGATGGAACTCTTGGTCTAATATCAATAAAATCTGAAGCTTTCCTACCATCAACGGAAGGTATTTCATTTGAATAATTTAATGAACTGTAACTATTAATAGATTCTAATGTTCCGTCAGTTCCAACACCAGATCGTGAATAATGATCAAATATAACTCTAACTTTTCTTGTAGGTTCATTAGAATTAACATCTCTTATTAATCTTCCATAATCAGCATATTCTGCTCTCTGACCTTGATCTAAAATATAATTATCAATTATATTTGTATCTCCAGAATCTATATTACTAATGGTTCCTATTATCCCAGAAGTTTGTAAGGTAAAGGATTCTTCAAGTTCCAAAGACTTATCATTTTCATATACAAAAGTTAATTGGGTTGAACTAGGAATACTAACAACACGACAAACTGCACCAGAAACAGATCCAATTAATTGTTCTCCAACAATTACATTATTAGTAAATGGATCTGATTGGAATGACACAGTTAATGATGGGATATCAGGATCTGTAGTATCATCAGATTCAAATACTCCCAAAACTCTATGAATTTCTGGAACATTTAGTGATATTTCCTTATCTTGAACTCTTGTTCCATAAACTTTGCTAAATGTTAATCCATCATTAAGTGAAGTTGTTGTTATTCCTGATGCTGAATTATTGGATCTATTTATTACAAGACTAGAACATCTTGTTATATTCTTTTCTATGGATGAAAATCTAGTTCTCTTTACTGTAGCAGTTACTGTAAATGCTGCATTAGCACTAAGACCACTAATAGTTAATGTTCTACTGTTATTACTAAATGTAAATTGTGCTGCCCTTAAAGTTTCTCTTACACCATTACTATCCCTTGTAATTACATACCTAATTTCAGTAAAAGGTTCAAAAGAAAGATCATCCCCATGACTACTCAAATTTAAAACTAATTGGAAATTAGAAGATGTTTGATTAAATTTCTTTCTGACAATATAACTACTATTTAAAATATTCAAGGATGAAACATTTGATCTTTCAAATGGTATTATAAGTCCAGTATTTCCAGCTTCAGATAAGAATGGAATACGAAGATCAACTTCATTCGGAGTTATGTTAACACTAGGTAAAGTTCCTCCATTATTAATACCAGTAACATTCGTTACTGCACTTATTCTAAGTTCACTAGTTAAAACTTCATTAACCCTAGCATATGTTGGAATTGTGTTACCATCACCAGCTCGATTATAAGAAATTATATCCCCATCTCTGACTATTGTTTTAAAATCTGCAACTGAAGAAGAGGTGATAGTTGATATTCCACTAGTCGCATCTCCTGCTGTTATGAGAAATTCACTATTTGGTAAAAATACTCTACTAGTGCGATTTAGAGACAAATTAGCAGCAAAAGTAGTAGTTCCACTACCAATACCATCAGCACTATGAAGTGCTTTTATATCTGTATAATTATAATCTCTAACAGTTCCAATATTGCTACCAATTTCTATTCCATTAACTATTAGTGGTTCATTAATTTGAAACTCACCTCTAACATCACTTAAAGTTAAAACAGATCCAACACTACTTGCAGAATCAACAAAACCAGTAGATCCACTATATTTTCCTTCAATTTGATCATTAACAGCAATTAAAGTAGTAGAAGCTAAAGAAACCTTTGTAAATGTTTGAATATCAATCAATCTAACTTGATAATTTGCAGAACCAATTGGATTAAAATCATATACTCTAGCCTTTCCAATTACACTGCCATCTTGATCTGAAACACGTTGTGCATTGGTTCTTCTATCTAATAATTTAATACTAGTATCAAATCCAACAGCAGGAGATCCGAAAATATTTTCAACAGTAGCAATATTTCCAATTCTAATTGGAAGAACAACATCTTTATGTGATTTTGATGTTCTTGGTTTTAATACATCTACAGAAGATGTAGAAATTTTATCTATCTCATATCCTTTAACATATGCTTTTCCTTCAGATACCTGAAGAGTCATCAGATCATCAGATGGTGTATTTCCATTCTGAGTTTTTTGTGTTGGTAAATATATTCCTCTATTTGCTATTCTATTATTTAAAGATTCTCTAACATCAACGGAAAATGGACGAATATAATAATCACCAGACTCATCGTATGTTCTTCTAGCTAATTCATCCTTAAAAATATTATATTCTGTTCTATTAACATGTCTTTTAAGTTCTCCATCTTCAATACGAATCAATTCAACAAAATTTAAATCATCTGTATCTGTTAATAATTTCTTTTGTAATGAAGCAGATATTCTAAATCTATCAGCACCTGGAGCAGTTTCATTAGAATATCCCTGTGCATTATCAAATAAATCAAAATTAGCAAGTGATGGTGCAACAATTTCTTCGTTTATATTTAAACCAATTCTATAACTTGGTGAATTACTATATTGGTCTAAAATTATTGTAGAAGATGGAACTTCAACAAAATAACCTCTAATGAAGAATATACCTTCACTAATTGAAGCAGAACATCCAATTTTATTTGAACTTGAAATTATAGTTTGAGCAAATTGACTATTTGCTGATATTTTTGTATTTGCATATTCAATATCAGAAAGAGTAACTAGTCTCTCTCCGTCTTGAAATTTTTTAGAAACTCCATCATCTCCTGCCCCAGAATACTTAACATATAATGTATCAAAATTATCTGATGATTCTACATCAGTAATTCTATTAACAACTGTTGCTGTAACACCAGATATATCACCTTTTATTTCTATCTTATTATCTGCCAAATATTGAGTGTAATTCTTTACTGGTATATTAAGAAAGGTTGGATCTAATCTTACTGCAAAATAACTTTTATCAACGATTGTTCCACCAGGAATAACCATTGAACCTTCTTTGAAAAAATGTTGCCCAAATTTCTCAATTTGATTCTGTAAAATAGTTTGTAACTGAGTTAATTCTCTGGATTGAACAGGATAACCTGGTTTAAATAAAACTCTGTTATAATTCTTAGATGAATCAAAATCATCATAATATGGTGAGATATTTAAGTTGGTAACTTGGGTCATTTTTTTAGAACTCTATTATAATTTTGACTTCTTCTTTTTGTGTAGAAGATCGGGTAACTGTATTTCTATTATCAATATAAATTATATCTCCAGAAT
>MDSY01082479.1_pt1 | contig 14174 bp, 16 predicted proteins | sample 811131 | NCBI WGS metagenome assembly MDSY01 (sample SAMN05326643, study PRJNA326480) | marine metagenome | isolation source: seawater | place: Atlantic Ocean: South West | collected 2010 | reverse complement strand
TACCAGCTGAGCTATTCCCGCATTGAGAAGGCAGTATTTTAGCTTCTTTTTGTAACCTGTCAATCTTGTTCAGTAATCTTTCTTTTTTTTCAATATATTGAATGCTACTTTTAGGTAATAAATCATTGATATTATTGTTAATATAGCTGCAAAATATATTAAGATTTTACCTATTAAAGCAACTGGAATAAATAGAATATTGTCGTAATAAAGTAAAAATAATATTGCAATCATTTGCATCGTCGTTTTGAATTTACCAATAAATGCTACCGCGATACTCCCAGACTTTCCAAGTGTTGCCATCCATTCACGAAGGGAGCTAATTGTAAATTCTCTAGCAATAATAATAAATGCAACAATTGTTTCAATACGCCCAAGCTCAGTTAGTAAAATTAATGCTGCGATAACAATTAATTTATCTGCAACTGGATCAATAAAGGCACCAAAATCGGATGTTTGATTTAGTCTTCTTGCTAAATAGCCATCTAACCAATCTGTAATTGCTGCAAATAAAAATATCAATGTAGCTGTTAAGTTCTTATCGTATGCAGATAGGGTGTCATCAGACACATAAAAAACTAAGATGAGGCATGGGATTAAACCAATTCTGAGCAAGGTTAGATAATTAGGAATATTTAGAATCATAAATTTTTATCGGTCAATGAAAAAAATTGAAGATTTTTTCAGCTAAACCTTCACTAATTCCTTCAACAAGGATTAGTTCTTCAATCGTTGCATTTTTAACCCCTTCTAAACCTCCAAAGTAGACTAATAGACTTTTTCTTTTCTTTTCTCCAACCCCTTCAATTTCTTCAATTGAGGATGTAATTCTTGCTTTATCTCTTCGAGCCCTATGTCCAGTTATAGCAAATCTGTGAGCTTCATCTCTAATTTGCTGAATTAAATGAAAGCCTAAGTCGCTCTGATCGATGTTTTCTAAAATCACGCCGTCTGAAGTAATTAAAGTTTCAGTACCTGCTTTTCTTAAACGACCTTTTGATACTCCAACAAGCATAATATCAGAGATACTTAATTCTTCCATTATATCCCTTGCTACACCTAATTGCCCCTTTCCTCCATCAATTAAAATAATGTCTGGTTTTACTAAATCGTCTGAAATTATTTTTTTATACCTTCTTTCTAATACTTGCCTCATTGCAGCATAGTCATCCCCTGGGGTTATATTTTTTATATTGTACCGACGGTATTCTTTATTCTGCATCATATTTCTATCGTAAACTACGCAAGAAGCTACAGCCCTCTCCCCCATAGTGTGGCTAATATCAAAACATTCAATTCTCTCAACCTGCTCAGATAGGCTTAATAATTTTCGAAAAGCTTTGATTCTATTGATCTGACTAGCAAGCTCATTATTTTTTTGAGTCAGAGCAACTTTAGCGTTTCTATTTGCCATCATTAGCCACATTTTCTTATCTCCAAACATTCTTGAAATAATTTTAGTTGGATGATATTTTTTCAAAGAAAAAAAACTTTTAATAAGTTTAGTATCAATTTTTTGTTCAATCACTAGAACCGGTGGTGGTGGTTTTTGGTCGTAATATTGAGTTAAAAATACCTCAACTATATTTTCTACGTTATGATCTAAAGAATTCTTTGGAAAGAAGCTTTTATCTCCAAGATGTCTTCCTCCTCTTATCATAACCAAATTAACACATACTTGGCTAAGCTCTTCAGCTATTGCAATGATATCTGCATCATTCTCACTAAAATCACTAACCGACTGTTTGAGCCGAACTTGTCTTAAACTTTGAATTCTATCTCTAAATATAGCAGCTCTTTCGAAATTAAATTCATCAGAGCTTTTATTCATACTATTCGTCAAATCTTTAATCACTTCAGTATCCTTGCCTTTCAAAAATAAGGCTGCCTGTTTGGTGTCATTTTTATAATCCAAATCACTTATCAATCCAACACAAGGTGCGGTACATCTTTTTATTTGATGCTGTAAACAGGGCCTAGTTCTATTATTAAATATTGAGTCCTCACAAGTTCTAAGCATAAATACTTTTTGAAGTAATTGAATACTTTGACGAACAGCATTTGAGTTTGGAAAAGGACCAAAATATTGATTTTCTTTTTTTTGTGTTCCACGATGAAACATTAATCTTGGAAACTTGTCTCCCTTAATCATAAGATAAGGATAAGATTTATCATCTCTGAAAATTACATTGTAACGAGGTAAGATTTTTTTTATTAAATTATTTTCAAGAATTAATGCATCAGCTTCTGTATTTGTTATTGTGAATTCAATCGTACTAATATTACTAACCATTATCCTTGTTCTTGGACTAGGTATATTTTTTACAAAATAAGAAGAAACTCTTTTTTTTAAATTTTTTGCTTTTCCTATATAAATAACTTCTAGTTTGGAGTTAATCATTCGATATACTCCAGGTAAATTAGGAAAATTTTTAATTTTTAATTTTAAATCTTTCAAAATTACCCTAACAAACTTCCCCCAATTGCCCAATCATCACTTTTAACTTCATCAAAGACTATATAGGTAAATGATGCTGGCTTACCTGCCACTCTTTGCATTAATTCAGTCATCTCTTTAGCAATCTCTTTTTTTTGATCTTTATTTAAACTTCCAGCAAGTTTTACGTTGATATAAGGCATTTATCTCTCCATTTCAGTTTTAATTGATAAAAATACTTCGTGAAACATTTTTTCCGTTAATCTTTTTGTCTGCGTATTGTAACGACTGCAATGATAACTATCATACATAACTAAGTTATTTGGTAAGTTATGTCTTGCGCCATGAGAAAATTTATACTCTTTTTTGGTTAAACTCAATGCTGTCATAATTGCGTTATGAGCAATTAAACCTAATGCAAGCAAGATTGATCCTTTATTCAATTTGTGTATTTCAAATTTAAGGAATTTATTACAAGTGTTAATTTCCTCATGATTAGGTTTATTGTCAGGTGGTAAGCATTTAACTGCATTAGTGATACTACAATTTTTCAATATTAAACTATCACCAACAGAATGAGATGCTTCAAGATTAGAAAATCCATATTTGTACAGAGTTTTATAAAGTAAAATTCCCGCATGATCGCCAGTGAAAGGTCTTCCTGTTTTGTTTGCTCCATGCATCCCTGGAGCTAGTCCAACTATTAAAAAAGGAGGATTTTTTTGTCCAAAAGAAGGCACTGGCTTACAAAAATAATCTGGATTTTTATTTTTTACTTGGGTTAAAAAAGAACTTAACCTGTCACAATCTTTGCAGCTGGCATCGTATTCCATGTGATTTTATGCAACTGGATTTATTTCAATTACTTTGGTATTCTTGTAGTCAGTAAGCTGGTCAAAATTTAGGTATTTATAAATCTCATCTGATTTATTATCAATTTTTTCAGCCATCAATTTTAGGTATTCTTCTTTAGACGGTATATAGCCTAATAGTGAGCATAAAGCTGCTAATTCAGCAGATCCAAGATATACTTGAGCATCTTTACCCATTCGATTATCAAAATTTCTAGTGCTAGTTGAAAAAACGTTAGCACCATCTTCGACTCTTGCCTGATTGCCCATACATAGACTACAGCCAGGTATTTCAGTTCTAGCCCCAACTGAATTAAAAGTTGAATAGACTCCTTCTTTTTTTAGTTGTGATTCATCCATCCTAGTTGGAGGAGCAATCCATAATTTAGTTTTAATTTTTTTATTTCCCTCTAAAACTTTTCCAGCAGCACGATAATGACCAATATTAGTCATACAGCTCCCAATAAAAACTTCATCAATTTTATCACTCGCAACTTCAGATAGTGTCTTAATATTATCTGGATCATTAGGACAAGCAATTAGAGGTTCGGTAATGCTATTTAAATCTATATTCAAAATATAAGCGTATTCAGCATCATTATCTGGCTTTAATAAAATTGGCTCTTTTAGCCATTCTTTCATAGCTTTAATTCTTCTTTTCAATGTTCTAGAGTCTTGGTACCCATTGGAAATCATATTTTCCATTAATACAATGTTTGAATTTAGAAATTCTATTATAGGGGACTTACTTAATCTAACAGTGCATCCATTAGAGGACCTTTCAGCTGATGCATCGGAAAATTCAAAAGCCTGCTCTACTTTAAGATCTGGCAAACCTTCAATTTCTAGAATGCGTCCATTAAATATATTTTTCTTGCCTTGCTTGCCGATTGTTAATTCGCCTTCTTTAATTGCAAAATATGGGATGGCATTAACTAAGTCTCTTAATGTAATGCCTGGTTGCATCTCTCCACTAAAGCGGACTAAAACCGACTTTGGCATATCAAGTGGCATAACTCCGATTGCAGCTGAAAAAGCAACTAAACCTGATCCTGCTGGAAAAGAAATACCTATTGGAAATCTTGTATGTGAATCTCCTCCAGTCCCAACACTATCTGGTAAAATCATTCTATTAAGCCATGAGTGAATAACACCATCGCCTGGCTTTAATGAGACACCTCCCCTGCTACTTATAAAGTCAGGAAGGGAATGTTGTAATTCAATATCAACTGGCTTTGGATAAGCTGCAGTGTGACAAAAACTTTGCATTACCAAATCAGCGGAGAACCCAAGGCATGCTAATTCTTTTAGCTCATCGCGAGTCATAGCACCTGTTGTGTCTTGCGAGCCAACAGTATTTATTTTTGGCTCACAGTAAATACCAGGTCGAACTCCTTCTACACCACATGCTTTACCAACAATTTTTTGAGCTAGTGTGAAGCCTTTTGTATTTGATGCGTCTTGAGGAACAATATTTATAAACTTATTTGAAGGCTTTAATTTTAATGAGGTTATAGCCTTTTCTGTAAGACCTTTACCAATAATTAAAGGAATTCTTCCTCCAGCCCTTAATTCATCAAGAATTGTCACAGGGTTTAGAGTAAAATTTGTAAGTTCATTCCCATATTCATCAGTAATGTTTTTTTCTTTAAGATTTATTTCAACAATATCTCCTGTATTCAATTTTGAAACATCGCATTCGATTGGTAAGGCTCCCGAGTCCTCAGCTGTATTAAAAAATATTGGAGCAATCTTTGTGCCCAAGATTATTCCGCCTGAATTTTTATTTGGTATATAATTTATTTTATCTCCAAAGTGCCATTGAAGAGAGTTAATAGCTGATTTTCGAGATGACCCAGTTCCGACAATATCACCCACAAAAGCTATTGGTAAGTTTTTTGATTTAAGCTTATCTATTGTCTTAAATATATTTGGAATTTTATTTATAAACATAGATTGAGCATGATACGGTATGTCTGCTCTTGACCATGCCTCTTGAGCTGGTGATAAATCATCTGTGTTTGTCTCACCATCCGCTTTAAAAATTATAACTTTAAGAGTCTCAGGTACAATGTTTTTTGATGTAAACCATTCAGCCTCAGCCCATAAGTTAAGTAGATTTGTTGCGTGGACATTACCATCTCTATGAAGCTTTTCTACATCATAAAATGCATCAAAAATAAGTATAATTTTCGATAAGGCTTTAACCGCTAGGGCGGCATTTTTAGTCTCTAGAAGTGCAATTAGAGATTGCACATTATATCCACCAAGCATTGTGCCCAAAAGATCAATTGCGAACTCATCACTAATATATGGGGATTGGGTATTATTATTAGCTATATCATTTAGAAAGCCAGCTTTTATAAATGCGGCTTTATCCACTCCAGCTGGAACTCTGTTTTTTAATAAATCAATAAGTAAGGGCGGATCTTCATTTGAATCTAATTTTAAAAGCTCTACTAGTGATGCAGTCTGAATTGCATTAAGAGGAAGTGCTGGTAATCCTTGATTTTGTCTTTCTTTTAAACTGGATAGATACAAATCTAACATTTAATTCCTTATTTCAATTTTTAATAACCATTTTAAAGTAAATAAATAGATTTCCCAAAGATTAAATAAATCTAACAGGTGCAAAAAAATAATTCATTTTTAATGTAAAATACACATACAAATTTAAAAGGTGGCTTATGATTTCTGTATTAACTGCAATTTCTCCAACAGATGGAAGATATTCGGTCCAAACTGAGCCTTTAAGAGCAATATTTAGTGAGTATGGGTTGATTCGCAATAGAGTTAAAGTCGAAATATTATGGTTAATTGCTCTTAGTAAGGATAAAGAAATAAAAGAAGTGCCGAAATTTTCTGCTAAGACTAATTCAAAATTAAACAACATTATTAAGAACTTTGATCAGAAAGATGCTGAGGCTATTAAAAAAATTGAAAAAGTTACCAACCATGATGTGAAAGCAGTTGAGTACTGGCTAAAAGATTCTCTAAAAAATGAAAAAGAAATAGTAACAATTAGTGAATTTATTCATTTTGCTTGTACTTCAGAAGATATAAATAATCTTGCTTATGCACTAATGATAAAAGAGGGTCTTAACGAGACTATTATTCCAGCTATAGAATCTATTTTAAAAAGTACAACTATATATTCGACTAAGTTTTCAGAAATATCAATGTTAGCAAAAACTCATGGTCAAACAGCAAGTCCAACAACGATGGGTAAAGAGTTTTCTAATTTCTCATTTAGACTTAAAAGACAAATTCTACAGTTAAAAAAGCAAGAAATTTTAGGTAAAATTAATGGTGCTGTTGGAAATTTTAATGCTCATATTTCTGCCTACCCAAAAAAAAACTGGCAAAAATTTTCAAAAGAATTTATTTCGTCAATAGGTCTTGTATACAACCCTTACACAACTCAAATAGAGCCGCATGATTTCATGGCGGAATTATTTCAAACTATTGCTAGGGTGAATATAATTCTTATTGATTTTAATCGGGATATTTGGACTTATATTTCTGCCGGATATTTTAAACAAAAAACAATTAAGAATGAAGTTGGTTCCTCTACGATGCCTCACAAGGTTAACCCTATTGACTTTGAGAACTCGGAGGGTAATTTGGGCATGTCTAATGCATTACTTCATCATTTTTCTGAAAAACTTCCTATCTCAAGACTTCAAAGAGATTTAACTGATTCAACAGTGCTTAGAAATATAGGTTTAGCTTTTAGTTTTAGTTTGATAGCATATAAATCTTGCCTCAAAGGACTTACAAAGCTTCAAATAAATAAAGTTAGAATAAATCAAGATCTTGATCAAGCATGGGAAGTTCTAGCAGAACCGATTCAAACTGTTATGAGAAAGAATGGAATAAAGAATCCATATGAAAAACTAAAAGACTTGACTAGAGGAAATCAACATATAAATAAAGAATCTTTACACTCTTTTATAAAAATTCTTAAGCTACCTCTAGAAGATAAAAATTACCTTCTAAAACTAACCCCTCATAATTACATTGGGAAAGCTATATTACTAGCAAAAAAAGTTTAAATGAATGAAATATTAGTTCTATATTATTCAAAAAGTGGCTCAGTAAAAGAAATGGCATCGTTTATAGCTAGAGGTATTAACTCAGTAGCTGGTGCTCAAGCTAAAATAAGAACTGTTCCAGAAATATTCCCAGAAACTACAAAACAAAAACCTTCAATTCCTGAAACTGGCTCATTATATGTTACGTTAGACGATTTAGAAACTTGTTCGGGCTTAGCTCTTGGAAGTCCAACCCGTTTTGGAAATATGGCTGCACCACTAAAATATTTTATTGAAACAACAACTCCATTGTGGCTTAAAGGTTCTCTTGAGAATAAGCCAGCTTGTGTATTCACATCAACAAGCTCTATTCATGGTGGCAATGAATCTACACTTTTAAGCATGCAAATCCCTTTACTTCACATGGGAATGATTTTAATTGGGCTGCCTTATTCTTTGCCTGAGTTACGCACAACAACGACCGGTGGAACTCCCTACGGGGCAAGTCACGTTGGTATCGATGAAAATTCATATTCCCTATCTGAAGATGAAAAAAAACTATGTATTTCACAAGGTGTAAGATTGGCAAAACTTAGCTTAAAACTTAAATGATAAATATTCTTTTTTTTATGGCTAGTTTGAGTTTAATTGGTTTAATTATATTAAACTTGTTATGGGAAATATTTTTTTATCCACTCAAAGCTCAGGGATCACTGATGGTTATTAAATCAGCTGTCCTTTTAATACCTTTATTTGGAATTTTAAAAAAGAATAGATACACTTACCAGTGGTCAAGTATGTTTATACTACTTTTCTTTATTGAAGGCGTAGTTCGATTTTATAGTGAAAGTGGTGTATCTAAATCTATAGCCCTTTATCAAATTATTTTATCTTTTGTATTCTTTATGTCTACAATGTTTTTCTGTAAGGTAACAAAAAAATTATGAAGATATTAGTTTCAAACGATGACGGTTATCAAGCGGCTGGTATTAAGTCTTTAATAATAGAATTGAAAAAAATTTCTGATGTAATAGTTGTTGCGCCAGACAGAAATAGAAGTGGCTCAAGTAGCTCTCTAACCCTGGATAAAGCTGTTAAAGTTAGTAAACTGAGTAATAACTTTTATTACACTGAGGGAACACCTACCGACTGTGTTCATATAGCGCTCACCGGATTAATAGATTTTATTCCTGATTTAGTTGTATCAGGTATTAATCATGGGCCGAATATGGGGGACGATACTATTTATTCAGGAACGGTTGCTGCAGCAATGGAAGGTTATCTTTTAAATATTCCATCTTTTGCTGTATCAATGGGTAATGATAATCCTAAAAATTTTAATACAGCTGCAAAGGTAACTGTTGATCTAATTAACCTATATAATAAAAAAAAGCTTAGCCCTACATTGTTAAATATTAATATTCCAGATCTACCTTATGATGATCTAAAGGGAATAGAGATTACAAGACTTGGGAAAAGGTATACAGCTGAACCTGCAATTAAGGGCGAAGAAAAAGATGGTGAAACTTTTTATCATATAGGGGCTGCAGGAAAACCAAATGAAAATGGGCCTGGGACAGACTTTAATTCAATTAAAAATAATATGGTATCAATTACACCTATTCATAGTGACTTAACTGACCATCAAAGAATAAAAAATATAGAGGAATGGTTAAAAAAATAAATGCATAAGATACTTTTTATATTTATATCACTTTTCTTAGCTAGTTGTGCCTCTAAATTCCCTGCTCCAGTGGATGGAGAAAAACCAAAAAATAAAGCTGCTAGTAGAGAGTGTCTAGATGTGTACAAAGTTAAAAAAGGTGAAACTATATTTAGTATAGCCTTAAAATGTGGCTTTGATTATAAGAGATTAGCTTTGTCTAATGGGTTAAAAAAACCTTATTTTGTGAAGCCTGGAGATCAGATAAGGTTTGATATTTATCGTAAAAGCAAAGTGAAGTCGTCTGATGATCAAAATGAACAAAGTTCAACAAATACTATTCCCTTTGAGGAAGATACAATAATTGAAGATAATATATTTTCTAGTGAAGAAATTGATGAACAAGACTTAAGTGTTGATTTTCAATTTGGTGAGCCTATACAAATTGATCAGCCAAAAGTTATTCATGAAAAATACTCAAGTAAATCTATTAAGAAATCAAAAAAACTCTCAGCTCTAAAAGAAAAAAATCAAAAAAACTGGGATTGGCCAACAGACGGTGAATTAACTTCCTCCTTTAACCATGCTGCAGATAAAAAAGGAATCGAAATACTAGGTTTAGAAGGTCAAGAAATTAGATCAGTTACAAAAGGGAAAGTAATCTATGTTGGTGAAGATCTGGCAGGATACGGAAAGTTAACAATTATCAAACATGATAAAAATATTCTAAGTGTTTATGGAAATCAACAGTCAATACTTGTAATTGAAGGTCAAACTGTTCAAGCAGGACAATCAATAGGCACGATGGGTAAAAGCGAAACTGAAGAAGTTAAACTTTTATTTGAAATAAGAAAAGATGGTGAATCAATTGATCCTATTAAGTTCCTAAAAAAACTATCTTAGTTAGTTTTTTTATCTTCATCTTTCAAAAAACTTGTTACCTCTTTCATATCGAAGTCTCGAGCCCATTCAATCATCTTATCTAAAGCTGGCGCCCCAATCTCGCCATGTTGAGCATGAATTGCAGCGCGTTCTCTAATAATTAAGACTGCAGGAATTACTTCAACCTGAAAATAATCAGAAATAACCTTATCCTTGTCTATATCGACCATTCCAAAAATAATGTCTTTATTTTTTTTTGCTGCAGCTTCTAATATTGGAGTAAATTCAAGGCATGGCTTACATGAAGCATTCCAGAAATCTACTATGACGAATTCATTTTCTTCAATTGTTTTTTTAAAATTACTTTCTGTTAATGTAACTAAATTAGTCATAATTGTCCTATTTCCATTCATTAATAAAATAAATATCCTTAAGTGGCTTTCTTGAGCGCACTTGAGTTTCTTTCTGTTTCTGAGCATGGCTTAACTTAGATTCATCTAGGTGTTTTCCTACAGCCATACATGCAAGGATATCAAATTCTGAAGGAATATTTGATAAATTTCTTATTTTTTCTTGATCAAACCCCCCCATTTGGTGAGCTGCTAAACCGATACTAACTGCCTGCAAACAGATATTTTCTGAAGCTGCCCCAGTATCGTATTGCGACCAGCTATTTGGTTTGCCATTATGATTAAAGTTTTTATTTGCGCAAACAACGATTAAAATTGATGCGTCCATTGCCCAATTTTGATTTCCGATGGATAAGCAATTTAATACGCTTGTCCATCCTGTTGCATCTTCTTTTTTAAACAACACATATTGCCAGGGTTGATCTCCATAACAAGATGGCGCCCACCTTGCTGCCTCAAATAAAGACTTAATTGAATCTTCGTTAATTACATGACTTGAATCAAAAGCACGAGGGCTCCACCTTTCAGCAATTATATTATTTATAGACACTTCAGTATTAGCTTTTTTTTTCATTACAAAACATATCCTACAAAGTGAAGTTTATTTAGCGCAAGTTTAGCTGAAAACTGTTGATATTAAAACAGTATTCAGTCCAAAATAATCATTATAATAACTGTGATCTTATTATTTTTAAATTTAAATTATTTTCTGGCATGCAAAATGACTGATAAAAAAATACATAAATTCTTTATGGGTGAAGCATTAAAACAAGCACAATTATCTTTAAAAGCTAATGAAGTGCCGGTTGGCGCAATCTTAGTTTGTCAAAATAAAATCATTGCTAATGCTCATAACCTATCAATTACCAAAAATGACCCATGTGCTCACGCGGAAATCTTAGTCATAAGGGCTGCTGGAAAATACCTTAATAACTATAGACTGCTCGATTGTTCTTTATATGTAACACTCGAGCCATGCGTTATGTGCCTTGGTGCTATATTTCATGCACGTATCAGTAATTTATACTTCGGAGCTTATGATTATAAAACAGGAGCTTGTGAAAGCGCAATAAACCTAACGAATAACAAAAATTTAAATCATCATTGTACAATTCAAGGTGGAATCTTAGAAAAAGAATCTAAAGCAACTCTTCAGGAATTTTTTAAAAATAAAAGGCAAAAAAAAACCGTGAAATAAATCACGGTTTTTTAAAGCTAAATAATGCTAATCTCTGTTTCCCATTAAAGCCATAAGAATATGAAGTAAATGAACAAATAAATTATAAATATTTAGATACAAAGCTAAAGTAGCCATAATATAGTTTGTTTCACCGCCTCTTACAATTCTGTTAACGTCATAAAGAATGAAGCCTGAAAAAATCATAACTGCTATTCCAGAAATTGCCAATGACATTGCAGGTATTTGAGTAAACATATTTACAAGCATTGCCAAAATTAAAAGAATTAGACCAATCATTAGGAATTTTCCCATAAATGAAAAGTCTCTTTTAGTTGTAGCTGCAATACTAGATAAAACTAAGAAAATAGATGCTGTCCCACCCGCGGCTAATCCTACAATTTGTCCACCATTACTTAAACTGAACGCGACTTGTAAAATTGGTCCGAGCATTAAACCCATTAAGAATGTTAGGCCTAAAAGAAAAACTACGCCGAGACTACTATTTCGATTAGCTCTAATAAGATAGAACATTCCAAACATTGCTCCTAGAGTAAGTATAAAAAATAACATTGGGCTTTGAGCAGCAAAGCCAAAATTCATTGTCATTCCAATTAAAGCTCCTATTACTGTTGGAATTAATGAAAACCCTAACAACGCATAAGTGTTTCTTAAAACCTTATTGCTTGCTAATACTGATTGCGACTGAGCCGCAACATTAAAATTATTTTGCATGGTAGTTTAAAATCCTCATAAAGTTAATAATACAACTATAGGATAAGGCTTATAGCTCTAAAGTTCAAGAAAATTTAAACTCTAAATTTATTTTTTTAAATATTTGCAATAACCAACTGAGCTTCTTCAAAGCTATAGTCACAATATTTTAATTTTTTCCCAAGTTCAATTTCTTTATTTAATTTCAGAGATTCAAGTCTTCTTAAAGATTCTTCTATTGGCTTCCATTCCAAATCACCAAGCAACTCATCTACTTCCTTTGGTGAATTACAAAAAAGCACCATATCACACCCAGCAATAAATGCTCTTTTAACTCTTAATGAAATATTTCCTTCAGAATCTTGGGCAGCCCTCATACTCATATCATCGCTGAGAATTGCTCCCTCAAATTTCAATCTTTTCCTTAATTGATCTTGAAGCCAGAAATATGAAAGTCCTGCCGAGTCTTGATCACATGATGAGTAGACTACATGTGATGGCATGATAGCTCTAATCCCATTTTTAATAAGCCTCTCGAAAGTAAGCATATCATTATTCTGAATAGTTTCTAATGACCGATTATCTGTTGCTGTTTCTAAATGAGTGTCTGCTTTAATAAACCCATGACCAGGAAAATGCTTGCCAACAGACTGCATACCGCCAAAATTTAAGCCCTCAACAAGAGAACTTGCTAGCTCACTAATAACTTGAACATTTTGATGGAAAGCTCTATCTCCAATAATGGAGCTATTTCCATAATCAACATCTAAAACCGGCGTAAAGCTAAAGTCAATATCAATTTCTGCTAATTCATTTGCAATTACCCAACCAGTTAACTTAGCAATTATATTAGCTTGATGCTTATCTTCCTGATAAATTAAACCGATATTATTCATCTTTGGGATATTGGTAAATTCATCTTTAAATCTTTGAACACGCCCACCTTCATGATCAACTGCTATAAGAAGATTTTTCTTTAATTTACGAATAGAAATAATCAGCTTCTTAAGTTGAACTTTATTTTTAAAATTTCTTGTAAATAATATTATTCCACCAACTAATGGATGCTTAATCCTTTTTATATCAGCATCAATTAATTCTAATCCTTCAATATCAATCATTAAGCAAGTCATTATTTAAGCCCTTTAATTTTTTAAAGTAAACGGATTAAAGTTAGTTTTTGTATCATAAAAATCAATCTGTTCCTTGGTCTTTAAAAATTTTATAATTTTATAAGTAATTGGAGTAAAGACTACCTCAACCCCTGTTTTAGCTAGAAATTGCGCAACTACTACCAACATTAACATTTCATTTGGAATGATGCCGGAATTATAAAAAGCCAAAGGATAAAATAAAATTGAATCGACACCTTCCCCAATAATTGTTGAACCAATAGTTCTAGTCCATAATTTTTTTCCTTTTGTTAATATTTTCATTTTAGCCATAACAAAAGAATTAGCGAATTCACCTGCTGCAAAAGCAACGAGACCAGCTAGGGCAACTCGCCATGCAGAACCAAATGCAATTTCGTATACTTCTTGATTTTTCCAAAAAGGTGCTGGTGGTAATACAACAACTACCCACGCCATAAATGAAGCAAAAGCTAAACCTGCAAATCCTGTCCATATTACCCTTCTTGAAGCAGCATAACCGTATACCTCAGTCAAAATATCTCCAAAAATAAAAGCTATCGGGAAAAATAAAACGCCAGCACCAAATGTAATGACACCAAAAAAAGGAACATCTAATTGAGAAATTTTAGCTGGCCCAATGATGTTAGCTGTAATTAATACTGTTACAAAAGCTGCCATAACTAAGTCATAGTATTTATAATTATTAGTCTTCATTATTTTTAATATTCCATTTTTGGTTTAAATAATCTCCAAAAAAATTAACACAATATACTAACGACATAATACTTAACCCTACAAATAATGCGTAATGAGGTGAAACCAATAAAAATCTTACACTATCTCTCATCATACCTCCCCATGAAGCCATTGGCG
>MDSY01080197.1_pt1 | contig 14181 bp, 9 predicted proteins | sample 811131 | NCBI WGS metagenome assembly MDSY01 (sample SAMN05326643, study PRJNA326480) | marine metagenome | isolation source: seawater | place: Atlantic Ocean: South West | collected 2010 | reverse complement strand
GCGGGTTCAGCCTCCGCCGCGGGTTCAGCCTCCGCCGCGGGTTCAGCCTCCGCCGCGGGTTCAGCCTCCGCCGCGGGTTCAACCTCCGCCGCGGGTTCAAGCCCCTCCCCAGCCTCGGTCGCGTCCGCGGCGGTTGGCGTGCCACCCTGCAGGTGCTGCTGCCAGCGCTCGTGCGTGCTATGCACCGTGCTGTTGACGGTGTTGGACACATCCGCCGCGAGTTTGTTGGCGTGGCTCGTCGCCGCCTGGCCAAAGCTGAGCAAGCTGGACCACCCCGAGGAGACGGAGGAGGACACCGCGGCGGCGGCAGCCTCGGCGTTTTTCTTGGCCGCTGCAGCCGCCGCCTCCGCCTGTGCCTTCGCCGCCGTGGCCGCTTCACCGGCTGCGTGGGCCGCCGCCTCCGCCTGCGCCCTCGCGGCGGCGGCCGCTGACTCCGCTCGAGCCGCCGCCGCCGACGCGGCCGCGCTCACCTGCTCCGACATCTGCTCACCGACGCCCGGCTCGTGCGCGGGCGGCGCGTTCTCCGATGCCGATGGACCCGTCTCCTCCGACGGTTTGGGTTTGATCCCCGGCATCTCGTCCACGAACACGTCGTCGCCCGAGCCCATTGCGGTCAGCGGCGCCTTCAGGTTCACCACGACGGACCCGTCGTCCTTCTCCTTCTTTCGCGCCAGGCCGACCGCCTCCGCGGTGGATGCCAGCCAGGAGGACGTGCCGCTCTCCTTGGTATCCGCCGCGGCCGCCTGGGAGGCGTCAGCCTGTCGCCGCAGGCCGTACACCGTGTAGAGGCGCTCCGACTTTTCTCCCTCGGTCTCCCCGCCGTCCGTTTCGTCGTCCTCGTCGTCAGCCTCCAGGAAATCGTCCAGATCCCGGTTGATCGACCCGCGCATGCTATTCGCTACGTCGAGCTCCGCCGCGGCGGCCGCGAGGCTCCCGCGCCTCGGACCCGTCGGCGTGTCGTCCGCGTCGCCCTCGTTTGACCGTCTCCCCTCGTTCGACCGTCTCCCGTCCCTCGAGAGCAGCCCGAAGTGGTCCTCCTCGTTCGGTGGCTCCGATTTAAACGTACCCTCCCTCTTCGCCTGCTTCCTGGCTGACTTTCGTATGGCGTCCAGGTCGCGCTTGAGCTCCTCCTCGAGCGCGATCTCCTGCCTGGAGCGCTGCGCCACCTGGTTGGTCTGCGCCTGCGCGGCGATGGCCTCTCGGAATCGTTCCATCCGCTCCACCTCCTCCCGTCGCGCAATCTCCGCCGCACGTTTGGACAGCTCAGTCTCCGTGTCACGGGCGTACACCTCGTCCAGCTTGATGGCCACCTCCGCCTCGAGCAGCATGTCCTCGGTCTCCTTGAGCAAAGTGCACACGCGATCGACGTCGGCGCCGAGTTTCCACGTCGAGTCCGTGAGGTCGGAGAGGGTGCTGGTCTCGCGCTCGAGCTCCGTCCACGACGCGCGGCTGCGCTCCAGCCTCGTCCTGACGTCCTCGGCGAGCGCGTTCGCGGCCTCCATGCGCGACAGGTGGTGCGCGTGCGTCGCGTCGTATCGATCCAGGGCGACCTCGGCGTTGTGGACGAACCCGGCGATGCCGCCGCTTTGCTTCGCCTCTTCCGGGTCGACCCTGAACATGGCGTCGATCTCCTTCGCGCGGCCCTTGATCCTCGACGACGCCGCGGTCCTGGCGTCGGCGGACGTGGCGGAACGAACCGCGGACGCCACGGCTTTCGCTCGCGACTCCACGGCCTCGGCGCCGTTGCTAAGGAAGCTCGTGAGGCTTTCGAGTCCGAACCCGCCTGTATCCTCCGCCCCGCGGACGGCTTCGGGGCCGGCCGTGTGATCGGTACCTCCGTCTCCGTCCGACATTGACTCGCGTGCCTCCGCCCCGTCGCCTCGCGCGGCGGAATGGCTGCGCGGGTGTTGAACGAAGGAAAGTGAGGTGGTGTTTTTAGCACGGACCATGGCTTTTTGCAGCACGCGGAAATTCTTTTAGATATTTTGAATGAGCAAATAGTTACATCGTTAACCGTAATTGGGTAATTGGCTGTTTTTTACCGTTCAGGACCTTTTACCGGCGTGTGTCATAAAGCAACACTTTTCCAAGATGGTGCCGGCATTGTGCTCAACGCGGCGGCACAGGGGACCTGGTGATTGTCCCTGAGCCGTCGGAGAGGGCAACAGAGACATAAGAGATAGGGCCGGTCAGCACTACCCATCGCAGGAGGAGGCGGGGTCGAGTGGGAGTCTTACCGGCCGTCGGCACCAATGGATGGACGCGAGGGCACCACCGGTGACGCGGCGGCGGCTCCGAGCAGGGGCGGTGGGGAGGTGCTCGTCGGCTACGCGCTGACGGAGAAGAAGCGCAGAAGCTTATTTAGCCCTGAGCTTCTGGCGCATGCGAGGTGCGCGATAGGACTCTCTCCATTCCCACCCGTCGCCGCTACCACCAGGCAGCCGACGCGTCTTTCGCTCTCCCTTTTTCTCCGGGGAATATTTCACATGGGCGACGGTCGCAGATCGCGTATCGCGCGCCACGATGAGGCCTAACTTCTGACCTCGATCCGCCCCTCGCTCCACCCACAGGTCCCAAGGCATATACTTCGTGCCCATCGATCCCCGACACCCCATCGAGTCTCAGGTGCGCAGCCTCGCCTCGGTCTCGGACGCGTAAAATATTCCCTTCTGGTTGACGAGATATTTTCCATCACCCGACTGACGCCGCCCGTCATTCCTTCCTCGCTTCACCAGACTGGACACCCGTACGATGTTATACTGCAGAAGGTCCCCGTGAGTGCACCGCACAAGCACCAGTGGGACGAGCGCGTGGAGAAGTACGCGCGGGAGTTTAACAGCTGTCGCGTCGTCGACTTGCCGTCGCGGGTGCAAAAGATCACGCAGCGCGACACCATGCTCGACGCCGTGGAGCGGATGAGACACATTTTCGAACGGAGAGGGGCGGCGGCGGATGATGGTACGGCGCCGAGTGGTCCGTCGGTGCGCGCGCCGCGGCAGATCGTGTGCGCGCCGGGAACGGCGGAGGAGGTGAGTCGGCAGGTTGACGCCGCGGGCCTGCAGCTCCCGCTCCTGGCCAAGTCCATCCGCGCGGACGGCAGCAGCGACTCGCACAAGGTGGCCATCATCCACGACCAGGATGGGCTCGCCACGGTGGCCGCGGGAGGGGTGCAGGGGCTCGCGCCGCCGTGCGTCATGCAGGAGTACGTCAACCACGGCGGGTGCCTGTTCAAGGTGTACGTCGTGGGAGACGTCGTGACCAGCACCATCCGCCGGTCGCTTCCCGATTTACGCAGCGCGAAGAAGAGCTCTCGGCGAAGGGCCAAGGCCAAGGCGATCGCGTTGGCGAACGTGAAGCTGGCGGCGGCGGCGGCTGACAACACGGCGACCAGGCAGGGTGCGAAGCTGGCTCGGGGCCGCGACGGCGAAGGCGACGGAGACGGGGGTTCGTCTTCCTCGCTCTCACCCTCGCCCGAGCGCGCGGGTGACGACGGGTACGATCAGGACCACTCATCCCCGGGCGAGGGTGAGAGCGAGGAAGACGAATCCGGCTTTTACCGTCGATCCACGGGAGCGCAGCAGATCCCGAGGGTGTCGTGTTTCAAAGGGGGAGCTCACGACGGCGAGACGAGCTGGCGCGACAGGCTGACCGAGGAGGAGAGGCGAAAGTTGCAGCTGTCGTCGTGGCTCGACTCTGACCAATCCGGCATGAGCAACGTCGACGTGAACGCGAAGGGTCTCAGCGGCTTACTCAGCAAGACCCTGACGATGACCACCGTGGGCTCTGGGAGTTCCATCAACAGTTTCGACGGCGGCGAGGACGGCGGCTCCGAGTCGAACAGGGTCATCCCCCGCGTGTCCCGCGACGGCGTGGGTTTCTCCCCGAGCAACAGGCAGTCGTCCTTCGCCGCTACTCGGTTGTCCTGGGGATCCAGGTACGGCAGCGACGATTCCACCGACGTGGGCTCCGACGTCAACGACCCGCACTATCGGCTCATGGCGAATCAAAACCCGAATTTCAAGGTTGAGCCCACCGTGCAGCTGGGCGCGGTCGGGGAGAATGGACGCGAGGACAACGGAGCCGTCGTCGAACCCCCCGACGAGGGGTTCATCAGGACCCTCGCGCTGGGGCTGAGGGACAACCTGAAACTGCAGATGTTCAACTTTGACATGATCAGGGCCGGCGGCGACAGCGACGAGTACCTCGTCGTGGACATCAACTACTTCCCCGGAATCGCGAAGATGCCCGGGTACAGCGACACCTTCTGCGATTTCTTACGGCGAGGCAAGGCGACGAATCAGTGAGCGCAGCGTGCGTAGACAGGGGGGGCAAAGGGCCACCCCGCAATATTAATATTAACGCCAAACTCAAAATTGTTTTGAAACATCCACGGTTCATCACGCTTCGAAATCGCCAAAATTTGCTGAAGAAAAGCGGCCGGCGCCCAACCTTGCCTCAAAGGCGTGCGCCGTGAACGGTTCCTGCCGAGGGACACCGCGGCGATGGCGATGATGGACACCGGAAATGGCGTCCGGGACATCATCTACGTCCCGATCGGGCAGACGGAAGAGGCGGTCGCGCTTCCCGTCGACGATCTCCCCGACGACCCCGACACCGTGCTCGAGCTCCTGCAGCAGGAGTTCGCGCCGCTCGACATCTGGCTCGACATCGCCAAGGCGTACCTGCAGCAGGGCAAGGAGGACAATTTCCACGCCATTTTAGATAACGCGACGGCCGACGGTGCGTCCACTTAAACCCGTCCACGGAACCCCGTCCCTCCCGTGCAACCGCGATCGTGCGCGCGGACCCTGGAAAATATATTTAATCCGATCAGACCCGAATCCCTAATCCGCGTGCGACGAACACCTTCCTGACCCCGCGCGCGAACCCGAATTCCTTAATTTTCGACAGAGATCGAGGAGTATTATCCCGACTCGCAGTACGAGCGCAGCTGCATCCTCTGCACGCTCGCGTCCTACTTCGTCAACGTCGCCAAGGGCGAGAGCGACCAGATCAACCGCGTGGAGTACTTCACCAAGGCTGAGAAGCTGATCGATAAGGCGGATCTGCTGTGGCAGCACAAGCGCAGGGAGGACAGGGAGCAGATGCCGTGCGTCGCGAGAGCGCATTTGGAGATGGCAAAGGGGAACGCGGTCGATGGGGAGAAGCTGCTCGACGAGGCGCGAACCCTCAAGGACGGCGGCAAGGACAACATCGGCCCCATGCTCTGGAAGGCGATCATTCTTTTCAAGAGGGATCAGGTCGAGGACGCCCTTCAGTGGTACAGACGGGCGCTGCGCATGCACCCGGGCGCGCCCGCGGGTGTGCGTCTCGGTATCGGCGCGTGCCAGCTCAAGCTCGGCAACTTCGAACAGGCCAGGCTGGCGTTCCAGAGGGCTCTGGACCTCGAGCCGGAGAACCCGGATGCGCTCCTCGGCCTGGCGCAGTGCGAGCTCAACGAGTTCTCGCCCGTGCCACCCGGCCTGCTCCACGGCGACGACGACGATATCGACGTCGAGGAGAAGCTGGAGGCTGCCGCGGAGACGTACACGGCGGCTGTGCAGAGGGGTTTGGAGCTGCTGCGCCGAGCGTTCAACGCGGATCCGCATCATCCCGCGGTGAACGTGGCGCTGGCCCAGCACTTTGTGCTCAAGAAGGACGGAGCCGCGGTGGACCACCTCACGGACAAGCTCGTCCGCGGCACGTCCGCGATCGAGCTCACCACCCCGAGGCTCCGCGCGGAGGCTGCGTACCAGCGGGCCAGGCTGCACCACCAGGACGGCAAGCTGGACCGGGCCGAGGCGATGTACACCGCCGCCGTGCAGATGGATGAATCCTTCGCCGCCGCCGCGTTTGGACTGGCGCAGGTGCACCTGGCCAAGGGGGACCACAAGTCCGCGATGCTGTACGCGGAGCGCGCCTACGCCGCCCACCCGGACAGCGTCCCGGTGCTGAAGCTGTACGGGCATCTCAGGCGCAGGCGGGACGCGGCGGATGCGGCGGCCCAGGGCGCGGGGCTCGTGTCCGTCGGCAGCCTCGGAGCGGGCGCCGGGCGTGACAAGGAGACGGCGTCGATCCTCAAGAAGGTTGTCGAGGCTGATCCCGCCGATCTGGACAGTAGGCTCGAGCTGGGCGATGCCCTGTTGGCCTCGGGTGACTACCCCGGCGCTCTGGGTGCGTACGAGACGGCTGTCAAGATTTACGAGAATCGCGCTAGGAACGGCGGGGGACCCGACGTCCCCGCCGCGCTTCTCAACAACTGCGCGGTTCTGTGCGCGATGACGGGTAAGGGTGTGGACGGATACGACAAGTCCAAGGCCCTTTTCCTGCGCGCGCTCGAGGCTTCGGCGGCTGAGGAGGGTGGGAAGAAGACCGGCGCACAGCTGGACGCGCAGAAGGAGAGGAAGAAGGCGGCGAAATCCGCGCAGCCCGTCGCGTTCAACCTCGCGCACCTCGACGAGGACTTTGGCTACGTCAAGGACGCCAACGACCGGTACGGTGACCTCCTAGACGCCAACGAGGGTATGATTGAGTGCCTGCTGCGCCGCGCGGCCATGGCGGCCAGGCAGGAGGACTTTGACAAGGCCATGGAGCTCGCCAAGGAGGCTGCCGAGCGCAGGCCCGACGACGTCGACGCCGCCGCGTACGTCGGCCACCTCCTCATGAAGCAGGAGAAGTACAAGGAGGCGCAGGAGCAGTTCAAGCGACTCCGCGAGATGCCCAAGAAGCTCTCCGCGGAGGACGCCGCGAGGAGGGCCGCCGCGGGCAAGACCGACCCGGTGACCCACACCAGCGACGAGTACGCCCTCATCTCCTCCGCCAACGCGGCGTACTACCAGGCGGTCAAGGCGCAGGCCGGCGCCAAGCTGGTGAAGTCCGGCCCTGACCGCGAGAAGTGGAGGAACCTGGAGAAGGAGCACCTGAAACAGGCTGAGCTCTATTACACCAAGGCGCTTCAGAAGAGCGGCAGCAACCTGTACGCGGCGAACGGCCTCGGCATCTTGCTCGCCGAGAAGGGCAAGATTAACGAGGCCAAGGCTACGTTCCAGATGGTCGCGGAGGGGCTGATGAGCCTCGGCGGCGGCGATCACACCAAGGAGGACGGCACGGAGGACTCGGACGCCAACGCGAACAAGGATATGCTCACCTCCCCCGACATCTGGATCAACCAAGGACACATCCAGATGGCCAAGGGTAACTACGTCGCCGCCGCGAGAAACTACGAGCAGGCGCAGCAGCGATTCTTCTTCGGCATGGACGCCCGCGTGGCGCTCTACCAGGCGAGGAACTACTACGAGGCCAACAGCATGGAGGAATCCAAGGCTGCGCTCAAGAGGGCGCTTCACGTCGCGCCCTGGGACCACAGGGTTCGCTTCAACCTCGCGTACGTGTACCAGGAACACGCGCACCGGACCCTCAACCGCACCCTCAAGGGTGCCGAGAAGGGGAAGCAGCAGGGCGAGGGCGACGGCAGGCTCGCGCAGGTGCTCAACGCCATCGAGGACTTCAAGCTCGCGCTGCAGCTCTTCCTGCAGATACAGGCGGCGCTCCAGGCTGACAAGCAGAACGAGGGCAAGAAGTCACTCGCGCAGGAGATTGGCATCGACAAGAAGCGCCTCGGCATGCACATCCAGTTCTGCAACAAGGCGCTGACGGACTCGCAGCCCCACCTCGAGGCGGCCAAGGCTGAGGAGGACGCCCTCAAGGCCCGCCGCGACGCGCAGGCGGCGGCGAGGAAGAAGGCGGAGGAGGCGCGCGCCGTCGCCATCGCGCAGGCGGAGGCTGCGAAGGAGCTCGAGAGCAAGGCTGCCGAGGCTGCCGCCGCCGCCGCGCAGGAGCGGTTCAAGCACAACCAGACGAAGTGGCTCAAGTCCCAGGCGGAGGAGAAGGCTATCCTGGAGGGGATGGAGGAGGGCGAGCCCAAGCGGGGCAAGAAGGGCAAGAAGGGCTCGGGCAAGGCGACCAAGAACGAGTCTGTGTACAACGAGGACGACGACGACATCTTGGTGCCCGAACCCAGGCCCATGTCCAAGGAGGAGAAGGAGAAGCTCAAGGCAACCGGCCTCTTCGACTCCGACTCTGAGGAGGAGGCCGACGACAAGGAGACGGACGCGGACGAGCCCAACGAGGACGCAAAGGCGAAGCTCAAGGCTGCGGGACTCGCCTCGGATTCCGACGACGACGACGACGACGACGACGACGCCAAGAAGGAGGCATCCCCCGAGAAGGAGGAGGAGAAGGTTGAAGAAGGAGGACGAAGGAGGAAGAAGGATGACGAAAAGACTTCTAAGCACGCCAAGGCTAAGGATGCCATGGAGGCCATCAAGCGGAAACGCGCGGCGGCGAAGAAGGACGAATCCGACGACGAGGAGGCTCCGGCGCAGGAGGAGGAACCCGACGAGGAGGAGGGCCGCAAGTCCGCGAAGAAAAGGAGGAGGGCCGTGATCGACGACGACAGCGATGAGGATTAGGCTCTCGCTGGCGCTGCATGTTGATATTCAAAAACTATGATTCTATTCTTCGCTCTATCCCGCGTTGTCGCCCGGGTCCGTTCGGGCCGCTATTCGCCCCGCCTCTATGTCCTCGCCCGCCCTCACCCAATCGACCCAGAAGAGTATCTCCTCGTTCGGGTCCTTGCAGCACTGCAGGGCATTCACCGCGAGCTGCCAGGCCTCTCGGTACTTGGTAATCCTCCCCTGTATCCGCACAAGAGCCCCGACCCGCAGTCCTTCCGGATCCACCCCGAACGCGTCCGCACCCACGGTTCCGTCCACCCCGGCGCCTCCCACGGTTCCCGTCTCGTCGATACCCATCCATACCACGCACTCCACGCAACCCGTGCCGTCGTCGAGCGTGAACACCGTCTTGCCCGGCTTTGGGTTCACCGCCACGACGTGCCCGAGCATCTCACAACGCCGCACCGGACGTCCCCGATACAGGTGCACCGCCCCGTTGCCCTCCGGCGCGGGGACCCACACGTCATCACCGCCGACCAGCTCGCGGATCGCGAGCTTGGGGTGCGAAAAGAACAACGGGTCCAGGCCCCATTGAGAGACCGGGGGTGCACCCGTCATGTGTGGCTCGGGTGTGCTCATATTTAGAAGGAGTTCAATAATTCTGGCGATCAGACTGAGACTGCGCGGCGCTCGACAAGGCCGCGATGAGTAAGGAGGGCGACCAGTCCTCCGGTGGATGGGGATGGGGTTCCGACTGGGGCGTCGGGAACCTGGACATCACCTCCACCCTGAACTCCATCGATCTGAACTCGGTGATGGAGAGCGCTCAATCGATCGATATATCCTCCACGGTGAACTCCCTGTCGGAGCAGGCCAGCACCATGGCGGAGCAGGCTAGCACCATGGTCAGGGAGATGGAGCAGACGGTGGAGCGAGAGTACAAGGCGATGGAAACCAACGAGGTCGGGATGGCGGCTGCGGGCGCCGCCGCGGTGGGAGCCACCGCCGCCGTCGCGGCGTCGTCGTCGTCCCCAAAATCCTCGGGAGACGCGGGCCTGGGCTGGATGACGGGAGGCGCGGCCGAGGAGCCGAAGGACGACGACGAGACCGTCGCTCCGGGATCCCCAACAGCCCCAACAGCCCCCGTGGCCGTGCCGGAAACGGGCGGGAAGGGCGAGGAAGAGAAACCAGCCACCCCGCCGGCCCCGACGCCGACCCCACGATCCCACACGAGGGACGACGCGAAGGGTAGGGTTGACGCGGAGGCGCCGGTCGCCGAGCGGGAGCTCGTCCCGGAGGAGACTCGGGTGGCGGACGAGGAGGTTGTCGAGGAGGTTGTCGAGGAGACCGAGGAGGCCGCCCCCGAGGCTCCACCCCCGCCCGCCCCGGTCCCACCCGAGCCGGAACCGAGCGCCCCATCCCTGACCGAGTCCGACTCCCCATCCTCTCGCGTCGCCGCGCTCGAGAGTGAGCTGGCGGCCGCGCGCGAGACTCTGGACGCCCACGAGGCGCAGCTGCTCAAAGCAGCGTCGAAGGCGACCGCCGCGGCCGAGATGGAGCTCGCGCTGAGCGAACTTCGGGATAAGCTGGCTGCTGCGGAGCGCGAGGCGGGCCAGGCGGTGAAGGAGCGGGACCAGTGGAAGCGGCAGTACGAGAAGAGCGGGGATAACGCCATGCTGCTCAAGGAGAAGGACGCGATCATCCAGGAAGTCATGGAGGAGGGCGAGAACCTTTCTAAGAAACAGATGGAGATGGAGATGCGCCTCCGCGAGCGGGCGAAGGAGATTAAGGACCTGAAGGAGAAGCAGGGTGACCTCGTGGAGCAGGCGGTTGCGGCCAAGCGAATAGAGTTCCAGGCTGACCTCAAAGCTGCGATGGCCAAGGCGGCGAAAGAACTGGACGAGCAGAAGGCGTACTACATACAGCAGCTGACCAGCGCCAAGACGGCGGCAGCCGCGGCGGAGGCGGCGACCGACACCGCGGCTCGCCAGACGCTCGGGGCACAGCTCAAGGAGGCGGAGGGGTCCATCGAGTCCCTCAAAGAGCAGGTGGACGGCCTCCAGCAGGCTCTCACGCGGGCATCGGAGAAAGCGGCAGCCAGGGAGGAGCGCCTCGCGGAGGACCTGAGGGACGCCGAGCAGAGGCTGCAAGAATCCGACGCCCGCCACGAGGAACTCGCGCAGCGCCTACCGGAGAGCACCCGCCCCTTGCTCCGACAGATCGAGACCATGCGGGCGCAGGAGAGCGAGCGCGCGGAGGCGTGGTCGGGGGCAGAGCGCGCCATGCTCGCGCGCGTGGCCGCCGCCGAGGAGGCTGCCGAGGCTGCGACGGCGAGGGAACGCGCCGCGATGGAGGAGGCGGGCGACGCCAAGTCGAGGGTGCACGACGCCGAGGTCGCCGCGGACCGCGCCGGGGCGGAGGCTGAAGCCGCCAAGAAGAGGCTCCGGGAACGAGAGGAACAACTGGCGGACGAGCGCGTCAGGGTCGAGGCGGCGATGGAGTCCGCCGCGGCGCAGGAAGGGAAGCTCCGCGCGCAGGAAGACCAGGCGAGGGAACGCGAGAGCCGGCTCAAGAAGCAGCTCGCCGAGGAACGGGGCTGGCTGGAGGCGGCCAAGTCGGCGCGGGACGGCGAGAGGCTCGAGCTCGAAAACAACCTGGCCGACGTCAAGGACAAGCTCGCTGTCGTCACCAAGAAACTGGAGGAGCGCGAGGAGGAGCTCAGGGCGGCGACACGGGCGAAGATATCGAGGGTCGAAGAGCCGGCGGAGGGGGTGGATTCCGTGGTGGTCGCGTTGACTCGAGCCGCTCGAGGCGTCAACGCCGAGGGTTCGGGCGGCGCCGAGCTGGCGGTCATGCGCGCCACCGAGGAGCTCCAACGCCAGGTCAGGAGTAAGGACGTCGAGATCACGATCGTGCGGGACAGGGTGAGGCAGCTCGAGGCGTCCGAGCGGGCGCTGTCCGACGAACTCGTGCGACAGACCCAGCTCATGGACGAAGCCGGCGACCCGAGGGAACTCAGGGCGGAGCTTCGGACGCTGGAGGGGAGGCACGTCGACGCGCTGGAGATGATGGGCGAGACGAGCGAGGAGAACGAGGAGCTCAAGGATAGGGTGCAGGGTCTGCGAACGGAGGTTGACAGGCTGACGGAGCAACTCGCGGCGGCGATGGCGTAGACGGGTCCGAGGGGGCTATTTTAAAAATCTAATTAAGCTCTATTGCGATCCAGGAGTGCCTGGGGGGCCTCAGCGAGGTGCACCGCCACCAGTTTATCGATGTCTTCCTCCACCAGAGCCACAAAAACTTCCCCGCGCGCCTTCCCGCCACGCCCCGAACCCCCCCGGCGCGCCCCTTCCTCCAGGATGTCGTGCAAAAATCCAACCATCGCCCCCGCCGCGAGAAACTGCTCCGCCGGCTCCATCTTTCTGATCGCACCGTGGTCCACCGCGAACGCGTTCGGTGGAGTCGGAAACACGTTCATCCCTACGAGCTCCTCGGCCACGTCCCACACCCTCGCGCTGAACCCTGCGGCCCCGTCGTTCACCCTGAGCGCCTCGAGGTCCAGGGGAAGGTCATCCGCGCCCGCGCCGTCGGACCTGACCCGACCGCCCTCCCGCAGCCAGACGTACGGTCGGTCGTATTTGGCGTACGCGCCGATTAAGAACGTGGACGCATCCGCAGCCGCGGACTTGGCACGTGGCGGGGGCGTGGGAAGCTCCTCGGCCTGGAGCTCTGTCCTGCGGGGCCGCGCGCGAGGCGACTCGGGCTCGCCCTCGTCGTCAGCCATCTTTGCCTCCCTGCGAACATCGTCGGTGATGAGGGTGATGAGCGTGGGGCACGGGCGATTTGTGTACCTCGCGGGTGGGTACTCATGTGTCCAGGGATATCGAACGCGGGCGGTGTCGGTCAAAAGTATGCATCTCGTCGCATCAGGCGGCGCGTTGGTTCGCACCCTCAGAGCCCTTGCGCAATTTAAGATGGCCTTGTATCGTCATCCACCGCCCGAGTGGAGGGTCCGGGGTCGAGTTTGGGGTCTGGGCGACATGAATTCAGGTCAAGTGGGGTGCTTTGGAGTCGACGCACCTCTTGGATTTTGCCCTCGGGCTCTCGGGCTCGTCGTCGTCGACCGAGAAGTCGCGCGGTCTGGGCGGGGGTGCCGTCACCGATGGGCCGGGCGACAACCCGAGCGCGTCGTCCCTGTGCTGGACGGTCACGAGGAGCTCCTCCTTGCCACGCGGGCGCAAGGACATGTGCTTGAACCCGCGGAGGCATCCAAAGCGAAGCGCATCCTGCTGGAAGCTCTCCATCGACTCTCAGAGTCGGTCCACTGATTGCGCTCTCCAAGTGAGATTCTCGGCTTCGTGTTCTCGGCATCACTTTTTCTGATTTCCTCGTTGGCTCGCGGCGCGATATATTTCAGTCTGGATTTCTGGCGACATTGAAATAAGCAGTCGAGCTCATCGACTCGTTCTCTTTGTCTTGCACCAAGCACAGTCCAGCCAGCCAATATGTCCACCGGCAACATCTCCAAGAAGCGCAAGGTGCGTACACATGACACCATCCGTTCATCAGAGCGTGTCGGCGATGCGCGGGGCGCGTCGCCGGGGGCGCATCCGGCGGTGACCGGCGTACGGGTCGCAAACAGGGTTTTGCGGCCCGCAGCGCGGTCTCCACCGGGCGTCAGGGGTTTCCGAGCGCGTCGATCCGACGATTTCGCGACGGATACCTCCCACGCGATGTCGACGACGTCGGGACGAGTGTCGCGGACCCATGGCGTCGTCGTCGTTATTGCGACAGCCGCCCCGCGCGCTCGATCGACGTCCGGCTTTTTCTAGGGTTTTCCACCACCACCCGCGCTCTGCTTTTCAACCCACGCCCCCCGACTCTCGCTGACCTGGACGTTCTCTCCCCGCCTCCATTCCAACAGTTCGTCGCGGACGGCGTCTTCTTCGCCGAGCTCAACGAGCTCCTCATCCGTGAGCTCGCCGAGGATGGCTACTCCGGCGTCGAGGTCCGCGTGACCCCCATGCGCACCGAGATCATCATCCGCGCCACCCGCACCCAGAACGTTCTCGGCGAGAAGGGCCGCCGCATTCGCGAGCTCACCTCCCTCGTCCAGAAGCGTTTTGGCTTCGCCGAGGGCTCCGTCGAGCTCTACGCCGAGAAGGTTGCCAACCGCGGCCTCTGCGCCATTGCCCAGGCTGAGTCTCTCAGGTACAAGCTCCTCGGAGGCCTCGCCGTGCGCCGCGCGTGCTACGGCGTCCTCCGCTTCATCATGGAGAACGGTGCCAAGGGTGCCGAGGTTGTCGTGTCCGGCAAGCTCCGCGGCCAGCGTGGCAAGGCCATGAAGTTCAAGGATGGGTACATGATCTCGTCCGGTAACCCCGTCAGGGAGTACATCGAATCCGCGTGCCTGCACGTCCTCCTCCGCCAGGGTTGCGTCGGCGTCAAGGTTAAAATCATGCTTGACTGGGACCCCAAGGGCCGCACCGGGCCCAGCACCCCCATCCCCGATGTCGTCACCATCCACAACCCCAAGGACGACGACGAGTCTGGCGTCGCCAAGCCTTTCGTCGGCAAGGAGCTCGAGATGTAGACGGGTTTTGGGAACGACGCGGGTGCTTCGATAGAAGAACGCGGCCGACTAGCGGCCGCTTGGCTTGTAACGGAAACGTGCGTCGCGTGGGCGAACGCGAATTAAAAAATAATCCACCTGGCCCTCGTACCG
>MDSY01045105.1_pt1 | contig 14182 bp, 13 predicted proteins | sample 811131 | NCBI WGS metagenome assembly MDSY01 (sample SAMN05326643, study PRJNA326480) | marine metagenome | isolation source: seawater | place: Atlantic Ocean: South West | collected 2010 | reverse complement strand
TCCAATAAAAATAAATAAGACTAAAGCTTTTTTTATTCTATATTGAGGAATTTGAAAATTAAATTTTACATTAGACCAATATGCAAACAATATTCCCAACGTAATTCCTAATACCGTAGCTATAAAATCATTTTCAAATAATAACAAAATTGTATATCTTGTAAAAAATTCAATCAAGAGTGCTATAAATCCAAAAAGAATATAAAACTTAAGAAATCTTATTTTGTATTTTATAGTTGATAAATTAAAGTTCACTTCTTATATTTTAACAAGTAAGTAATAGTTCTTAAGGATAAGTAGATTTTACCCTTTAAAGAACCGCCACCTTTGGCTTTTCCAAATTCTCTATTTAGATTTGTAACATCTTTTTCTATAATTTTCTTATTTTTTTTCTTAATGCTTAATAAAAAATCTAGATCAAAAAGAAAATCTTTTGAATATTCTTTTTCTTGAAAGTAGAAATCGTTATAAAAAATTTTTGGTTGTGCATTTATATCGCTCAATTTAAAACCAGTGATTATCTTTACTAGAACACTCATACAATATGTAAAAAATTGATCAAACATTAATCTGTTGCTCCTTCTTCCTTTTAATAAAACCTCTTTGTTATTTTTCTCTGTGTAATAATCAATTAGATTTACAACGTCTGCTGCTTTAATTTGATTATCTGCATGGGACCAGCATAAGATGTCTCCCGTAGCAGAATTTAAACCCTCTTGGATTCCACCTCCGTAACCTTTATTACTTTGCAGGTTTAATACTTTAAAATGTTTATTTTCATTTTTATATATCTCTTTTAATTTATTAAAAACAATTTCAGAATTATCAGATGAACCATTGTTTACAAAGATTACTTCAATGGGTTTTCCTTGAACAGCTTCCATCCATGAAGAAAATAAAATTCTTAAATTCTCTTCTTCATTAAAGCATGGAATAATTACTGATGTTTGCATTTTGATTATTGGAGATTTCTTTTTTCTAGTTCAAATTGTTCAGGTGTACCAAAATTTTTGAATGAGTCAACTTCGTAGTTATATACTCTTAAACCATCATCAACCATCATTTCAATGATTACATCTATATACGTTTCATCATTTACGTATCTTTTTTCTTTTATTAACTTTTTGTAATATTCTACATAAGTATTTTTTTTCGTGAAATGAAATGCACCGATCACGATATAATCATTATTCTGATGAGGATCAATCCTTTTTTTACAGGCAACTTTATTTGTAAAATTATTTTCATCTGATCTGATCCATCCAAAACTTACTGGATTTGAGTAATTAATTTCTTTAGCCTTATATGTGAAAACTATAGCATCAAATTTATCATCAATAATTTCTTTAAGTTTTTTTTCCTTTACTGTAAAACTAAAGTCACAAGAAAGCAAGAAAAATGATTTATCAGATCTTAAATTTAATTTATCAACTATTTCATAACAAGAAGTTGCTTGGCCAATAGTGTAGTTCTCAAATTTATAAAAATTATAGTTTTCTCGGTATTTTTTTTCTATTGTATTTTGAATATCATAATTTTTATAATCTTTTATTTGTAATCCAAATATTGTCTCAGCACATTTCGGTATTGAGTTCGCAGAATGAATTGCTATTTCAAGATCATTAAATTTAAGTAATCCCTTAGGAACGGTATAGCCCTTATTTAAAAACCTTTCTCCTTTTCCTGCTAGTAAAACTATCTTTAAATCATTCAACATTTATATAAATTTCCTCTAGTTTTTTATGTTCTGACTTATTTATTTCATATATTTCAATATGATCCGTATAAAACTTATGATCTGGTATAAATTCTAAAAATTCCTTTTTCAATTGGCTCTCTATATATATATTTTCTAATGAGCAAATTGTTAAATGAGGTATCCAATCTTTTCCGACAAAAGGATATCCAAAATTATTATTATTAATATTGTAGTTTTGGTTTTCAAAATTAATTTCAAACTTACTTTTTACAAAATTTGAAATATTACTTAGTAAATCTTTTTGAAAATTTATTAAAGCCTCATTTCTATTTACAAGATAATAAGGCGTAATAGATTTAGTTAATGGATCGTCTAAAAACTCATCAGTTTCTTTTATTTCAATTAGTAAATTCTTATTGAAGGAAGAGCAGTATTTTTTAACTTTTTTAATTACTTCATTAAGATTTGAAGTATTAAAGGTTGCTAGGGTGAGGTGAGGCATATGATCTAAATATAGTTGTTTGCCAAATTCATTTAGAAATTTATCTTTCCATTCAGAAATTTCATCACGCACCTCATTACTAGGCATTATAAATATTCCAATTTCATTCATTTTTATATATTTTGTATAGTTCTTTTCTTGGTAAAGTGCTTTTTAGTTTTCCATTAAGCATAAAAAATCCATACGGTTTCTCATGTTCAATATTAATTTTAAACGATTCATTTAGAGGAAGCCCCGTTGCCTGACAAATAGCAACCCTTATTAATACTTGATGTGTAAAAGCTAGAAAAGGTATTTTTTTTAAATTATTTTTTATAAATATCATTATTCTTTTTTTTACATCGTTTAAGTTTTCGCCATTAGGAAATTTCACATCCTTTCCTTGTGTCCAGGACTTAACAATTTTAGGAAATTTATTTTTTAGATCATTTATATACATACCTTCAGCTTTTCCATAATTAATCTCGCGAAGATCATTTGACAGGGAGTAATTATTTGTTATTTGTTTAGCTGTATTTTCAGACCTTTTAAGAGGAGATGAAAAATAATTACCAATCTTTAAATTTAATATTTCTTTTTTTCGTTTATTGCTTATTTTCATTTTAATATCAGGATCTCTTCCCACTCCAAGAAAACTACCATCATTAAGCTCGGTTTTAGAATGTCTTAAAAAATAAAATATATTAGGTTTAAGTTCTTTTTCCATTTTTCTTAAATAGTTATCATAGAATGTTAAAAAATCTTTAAATTCTTTTTTCACCTCATTTTCATTTAGTAAAGCTATATTGTTTTTTGTTCTATCGAGTTTATTTTTTAATGGTTCAAATTTTTTAAATTCTGGCAATAATTTATATACCTCAGCATCAGTAAAAAGTTTATTTTCATTACTGATAAATTTACATAAGTTAAATAAGGAAAACTTTATAACATGATTCATGAACTCAATTAAATCTATTTTATCTATTTCTTTATATTTCTTTGTTTGGTAATAACTATTATTTGATTTAAATTTATATTCACGAAAACTTAATTTTTTTTCTTTAAACTCAAATTCATAATCAGAAAAGCTTCTCCTTGCATTTCTGAAATCATCTATCTGTATATTTAAAATTGGATAAATTTTATTTAATTCCAAACCATATGATGCTTTATAAAGGCTCCAGTCTAAGCAGGTAAAAGGACTTTCAATTACATGTTTTTTGTGTGACTTCAGATCATAGATCATTAAGTGTATAACAAGGTTTCCATTTTTATTAAATTTCAAAGGACCAAATGTATTATTTACATAAATATTTTTAAATTTTGAAGAATATAAACTTTCATCAATATTTTTTATGCTTTCTATTTGTTTTATGTAGTAATTTTTACTTAATTTTTTACAAATAACTACAACATCGATATCACTGATCTCGTTAATTTTTTTATTTTTAGAAGAACCAACGAAAGTTATAGATATATTATTTTTGTCTGCACTAAGTAGTCTTTCGATCTCTTTTTTTATTGATGCAATCATTGTCCATAATAACCATCAGAACCGTGTTTTCTATTAAAATGAAATGAGTTTAAATAATTATCTATTGGAATAGATTTTTTATTAATATTATTTGTTAAATATGCTAATTTTGCAATGTACTCAATAATCTCAGCATTGTCTAATGATTCTCCTGAATCACGTCCCCATGAAAATACACCGTGACTTCCAACTAGGATACCAGGTAAATTTGTGGGACTAATATTCTTGTCATCTAAAGTTTCTTTAATAACAACACCCGTATTATATTCATAGCTACTTTCAACCTCATTCTGTGTCAATTTCCTTGTACACAACAAATCACCATTAACATAATCTGCATGAGTTGTCCCATAGGCAGGAATGCTCATTAATGACTGCGCCCAGGAACTAGCATATAGTGAATGAGTATGCACTATGGATCCAATAGATTCAAAATTTTTGTATAAGTAAATATGAGTTGGAGTATCTACAGATGGCTTCAGGCCACTTAAATGCTCTCCATCGAAATTCACAATAGAAATATCATTTGATTTTATTTTTTTTAGGTCTACGCCACTTGGTTTAATTGCAAACAAGTCGTCATCTATTTTTATACTTAAATTTCCAAATTTTTGAATTACTAAATTAGAATTATTTAAATCGATATTTTTTTCTAAAGTTTCTTCAAGTATTTTTTCCATTTTTATAAGCTATAATTAATTTTACACAACCATGATACCAATAATACATAGAGTTAATACAAGTAACGAATTAAAAAAAGTTGATAAAGAACATGGTGTTGAAATTGATGTGAGATGCTTTGAGGAAAAAATAGTACTAAACCACGACCCCTTTAATAGTGGCGAAAATTTTCAAGACTATTTAAAACATTTCGAACATAAGCTGTTAGTTGTCAATATTAAAGAAACAGGAATTGAAGAAATTGTAATTAAAAAAACAAAAGAAATTTTAGAAGATAGAGATTTTTTTCTTCTAGATATAGAAATACCTTTTGTCGTAAACCAAAAAGGATTTTTGAAAAAACACATCTCAGCTCGTTATTCAGAATTCGAAAAATTTGAAAGCTTAATCGAATTTAATGATCTAGCTGACTGGGTCTGGATTGATACTTTTACTAAACTACCTGAATTAAACCAATCAATAGTCGATTATCTCAAAAATAAAAAAACATGTTTAGTTTCACCTAGTAGATGGGGACGCAGTGAAGATTTGGATAAATATTTAATTGAGTTTGAAAAATATAGCTTTCAACCTAATTACATAATGAATTAATATCAACACTCTATACTTTCTAGAAATCGAATTTCATTAGCGTATAAAGATTTGTAAGTACATTCTTGAATTGCGTTAAAAAAAGTTATTGACTCAGTACAAAATGGATCAATTATATATGAAATGTTGTCACGCTGTATTTCCTTTGTAGGGTATCCAATAAATCTAAAACTATTAGAAAATGCACCCTGCCAATAGGATTCTGCCGATACAATATCAGGAAAAGTTGTAAAAAACGAATCTTGAGTATCCCTGTTTTCAATATCCCAGATATTTAACATTAAACGACCTTCACCACAAAAATACACAGCTTCATTATTAAAATCTAATGATAAAATATTTCCTATATCACTCCACCTTTCCAAACGAGGAGTAAGAAAAAAAATATTGGAAACAACAAGACATATAATTAGTATAAGATTTTTGAGTTTCGCAATATTTATAAAATGTACCTTATTAACAAGAAGAATTAAATAAAGAGAAATGGGAAATATCAAAATAGTTCCTAGGTACCCAAAAGAACTATTCCTTAGATTTAACATTAAGTAAGCAATAAAGATTGAAATACAAATACAGATGATAAGTAGTTTTTCCTGATTACTATTAGGAAGGAAGATAAAATCAATCATTGCTATAAAAATAATTAGTAGAACAACTAGATTTTGAATTGTGTTGAATTCAATCTGTAATATAGTTTCAAATATTCCAGTATTGTAATAACTACCTGGATTGTTAAAAAAGAAGAAAGTCTGAATTATTAAACCTAAAATCATTCCCTTAGATAAATCTAATTTTACATTTTGAATTCTCTCTTTGTAGATGGCTAGGGGTATTAGTACAATCACATTGAGCTTAATCAACATAGCTAAAAAACCTAGAATAAATTTTGGGATTCTATTTTGATTTTTATCCTTCAGTAGAAGCCCTAAACTAAAGAACAGAAGACCAAACTTTTCGTTGAGGGTTGGCATTAAAAACCAATCGTAGGTATATGGCCATAAAAGATAAATTGCATAATAAAGCACTAGCTTATCTTTATTTATAAAAATTTTAGAAAAAAGATAAACTCCCAATAGAACTAGAAAAATATTTAATAAGTATGTTGGAAAGGGATTGCTAAAGTCGTAAAAAAAGTATTGCAAGTATTGTTGAGTTACAAAAAAAGGTCTGAACATACCTTGAGAATTATTTTGAGTCAACCATTCAGAGGTAGTCAAAAGTGGTTGAGAGCTAAATTGTATTCCTAATCTAATTGAAGTAGCGTCATCCATTAATCCCCAAAAGGGATTTTTAATATAAAAGATAACTGATAGATATATTAGACACAAAAAAGGAATATAAATATAAGGTGATTTTTTCTTATTCATTGTTTATTTCTAATTTAACGATAGCTTAGGATATTTTTTTAGCTATAAAAATTATGTTTTAAGGATTTTCTAGCAAGAGTTGACTCTAATTAATTTGATCTCGTTGTTAAAAATATAGTCAACATTACATTTATTGAGTTGAGAACTTAAAAATGCTGTTGATTCTTCACAAAATGGATCTATAACGTACAAGTTGTTGGTTAGAACTTTTAAGCTTTCATTAAATTCAATAAATCTAAATTGATCTTTATGGTTGTAAGTCCATAAATAGATATTTTCATAAATATCAGGATAAAGTGTAAAATAGGAAATATTTTTATTATTTTTTTCTACATCCCATATGTTTATCATTTTTTGACCTTCTTCACAAAAGTAAACAGCTTGCGATGTAAAATCGTTTGAAGTAATTTTATCTAAATCACTCCATCTCTGTAATCGAGGATTTAAAAGAAATATATTTGATAAGATTAATGAAAAAACTAATAAAGCAACTCCGTAGTTATTTGAAAGTTTTAATATTTTATTTAATCTTTCATATAGAAAAATTAAATAAGTAGAAATTGGAAAAATTAGCAAAGCACCTAAATATGCAAATGAGCTATTTCTGAGGTTCAACATAGCAAGTCCAATAAAAATAGAGGCTAGACAAGAAAAAATTTTCATTCTTCCATCGTTATTTTTTTCTAAGTAAAAAACATCGAATAAAATAACAAAAATAATACCGACAACGAATAAATTTTGGATTGTAAAGAATTCAATAGCCTTTATTGTTTCAATTATTCCTGTGTTGTAATAGCTGTCAGGATAATAAAAGAAAAATGATGTTTGAATAATAAGACCCAATATCATGCCACAAGTTGTATAAAGTTTCTTACCTTCTTTTTGTTCGGAGTAAAAACTTAGGGGTAAAAGTATTACTACGTTTAATTTCATTAGAACAGAAAAAAGTCCCAACAAAAATTTGATAACAACCGTAAAGGGTCGATTTTTCAGTGAAAGACTGATCCCAAATAAAATTAATCCCCATTTTGAATTTAAAGATGGTAGAAATAACCAGTCATATGTATACGGCCATAAGAAAAATAAAGAATAAAAAAGTAAAATATTCTTCCTACTAATAAAGTTTTTTGAAAATAAATATACCCCTATTAGAACAATAAATATGTTTAATAAAAATGTAGGATATGGATTTTCAAAATTATAAAAACTAAATTGTATAAATTGCTGAAAAGCAAAGAATGGTCTGAACATGCCGTTCTTGTTATGGTGCTTTACCCACTCGTATGTTGTTTTAATAGGATCTTCTGAGAACTGCAAAGCTGTTTTTAAGGAAGTAGCATCATCCATCAATCCCCAAAAAGGCTGAGTTATATAGAAAAAAAAAGCAAAATATAGAAACGAAAAAGAAAATAGGTAAAAATGATTTTTCTTAAAAACTTTCACTATAAAGCTAGATAGTTGAGATAATTTTTAAAATAGCTTACTGGGTCTCTTTTTATATTTCCCTTTAAACCAAATGCATCAAAGCCAAATTGACTTTCTTCTAGTTCTAATAATTTTTTAACTATATATTTTGGATGATCTTTTATTTTAAGTCTTAACGTGTGTTTACTATACCTTTCTTCTATCATTTTAAACCATGCATCAAAGGCTTCTAGTTCTGTACCCCCACCTCTATCACCCCAGTCTCCAAAGTAGTTCTTCCATGCCCTAGCGAATCTAGCCCTATCTTTAGAAATAACTTCTTTTGTTTTGAAAACTGAATCATAATTCCAAATTGGGATTTTCTCATTAGGCAGGTTGTATTGATCTAATATTTTTCCATTAATAGTAGGGTCACACAAATCTCCTCCACCATTGAGCTTTATTGAAGGGAATAGCTTTTTATTAAAAGCGATACACATTTTTGCTTTCACGTTGAATCTGTCAGGTGTAAAGATCTGATATTTTGGAAAGACTACACCTGGTGAGTTTTCATTTTTTAATAAAATATTCTTTAAATCTTCTATATTTTTTTCGTGAAAAAAGGTATCAATATCCATTCTCATTACCCAGTCACCCTTACAAAGATCAAAACCTTCTTGAAATGTTTTCCCGATGTAGTCAAAGCTAAATTCTTCTGGCCAATTCTCACCTACAATTATTACTTCATCGGCAAATTCTTCATAACATTTTAAAGCTTCTTTATATGGGTCCATTCTTTTTTGAGGATTAGTCATAGTAGTAAAGATAGAAATTTTCATTATGATTTATAATGTTGATATGTTTTCATTTTTAAAAACAGATTCAATATTGAATGACTTCACAAAACAAAAAACTGATGAAAATAAAAATGCAACAGATAGAATTAACCACTGACCTTGGTTACCGTCATCAAAGGAAATAAAATGATAAGAAAATGTTTTTCCAAGAGTGTATAGGAATAATCCAAAAGATACAATAAAAATAAGGTCAAGAAAGGCAGAAAATTGAAGAAGGTCTTTTGTTATTTTAAATTTTATTTTTACAAAATAGGAATAGACAGTGATTTTTATTAGTGTAAAAAATACTCTTAAAGTTTTTAAGTTACTCTTTTCATTTGCGTATTTGATTGTATTGTTGAATTGGCAAATTTTTAAATAATTGTTGGTTGAAATAACTGAAAAGAAAAATGGATATCCGTATCTTTTTGGATACAGTTTAGAGTCTAAATAATTTACTAATTCAGTTTTTCCTCCAAAAAGACCATTTAAAGGGTCAAATAACATACTTGTACCTGTAGAAATTTGCATCATTAATGTAGCAATAAGATTTCCAACCAATCTATGAAAAGGGATTTTCCCAATTATTCCCTCTGACCAGAATCTATTTGATTTTATAAAGTCAAACTCCTGGTTTCTTGATATATCATAGATTTTTTTTACATCTTCAATTAAAAATTGTCCATCTCCGTCTACTTTTATAAAAAAATCAAATTTATTTTTTTTAGCTAGAGTAATTAATTTTTTTAATGATTCACCTGCTCCAATGTTTTTTTTATTTTCAATTATTTCGATATTTTTATTAGATTCCATGTTAATACTTTGCAATATATTTTTTGTATTGTCTTTACTTTTATCATCAATTACAAAGATTTGAAGATCTAAATCTAGAAGTTCACTGATTACTTTTTCAATATAATCTTCAACGTTGTATGCCAAAACTAAAATGCAGGTATTCTTATATAAACTCAATATTCTTTATCTCCCATTCTTCAACTAAAGAAATGTCAAAAAATTTTTTAAGTTTTTGTTCAACATATTCAAATTCTAAATCAATATATGATAAATATTCTCTTATTCTTTTTTCTCTAGGTTGATTTTCAATATGAACCATATTTAATGCAACTTTCCTTTCTAAAATGCCTTCTCTAATTTGGTTACTTCTAAAAAAATCATTTTCTGTAAAGCCTGTATATTTGTAATAAAGGTAATTATAAAAAGGCGAAGTTCCATCACCAATTCTCCAACTTGTTGTGACAGTATCATCAAATTCCCATTGGAACTCATCTGCCAGTACTTTATTTATATTGTCTTCGTTAAAATTGATATAATTGTACGGATATATGTAGTCTTTTTTTCCAAAGTAAAATGAGTAAAAACCTGCGAGAGAGTCTAAGATTGAAAAATTGAAGTATCTATAATTTGTTAGAATTTTAAAAACATAAAATATAAATAATTTTAATTTTCCAGATAAGCTCATTATTGAGAAAGTTTCTTCTTTTTTAAAACTTGGTTTTACTTTTGCAAATCCGTACTTGAAAAAAGTTTCTTCATAAGGACATTCAAATTGTACAATAAAATCTGATTCCGTATTCTTTTTTGATTCGTTTAGTTTAGATTGCCAAACCTTATCACCTGCCATTAGAATCGGTATCAATCCAGCATGCGGTTTTTCAAGCCATGCAAGAAGATTTTTCCTTATGTTATCTCTTTTCTTCAAAATATCCGCAGAAATCCATATATGTTCGATGCCAAGCTTTCCAACTACTCGTGCTTGGTTACGTCTTGCCAATTCTGTTACCATTCCCCAGTCATAAGTGACAGCTGTTAGTTCGACGTCAAAAGATTCTGATAAAGTTAACAGACCATATGAACTATCTCTTCCTCCTGATAGCCCCGAAACAATTTTTTTTCCTTGAATTAGTTTTTTAAGTTCAGATATTGGTTTGTAAGAATGATTTTGGTAATTCTCACAGAAATTACACTCACCATCTTTATTGAATGAGATATATGGCACTGTTTGGGGCAAAATACATTTTTTACATCTTTTTAAAACTGGGATCTTAACTTTTTTGTTGATTTCTTTTTTAATAAAATTTAGGTCTTTGTAATTCTTTTCTGAACCATTTGTTTCAACAATAAAATTGTCAGTTATGGACCCATAGCTATCAAAAATAAGGCATTCATTATTATTAACCTTATGTATTTCAAATTTTTCATCTAAAATTTTATTTATTTTTTTACTAATTGTATATTCTGAACAGAAGACAGCTATTTTCTTATCTTTTAATAGATAATAAATTGAACCAGTATTCGAATAAAGATAATATTTGTTAAATTGATTTGAGTAACCAGATAAAGTAATTTCTCCTTTAAACAATTCAAAACTTTTTATAAGAGCATCCTTTAAATTTACTCTATTTTTACTCTCTAAATTTATTAGTTTTGCAATTATCAAACTGTCGAGTTTTATATTTTCTGGAAAATTTCTATCTGTTGCTATGTCTTTATAGTTAGTCAAAATACCATTATGGACGAGGACATCATTTTCAATACTGCAAGGCTGATTATTTTCTGGTATGTCAACTTCACCATGTGTTTTTAACCTAGTATGTCCAATTTGCCAATCAGTTTCAAATGATGTTTTCTTAAATTTTTCTATTTCCAATAGATTATCATTTGAAGAAAATGGACTCGGAGACTTTGAAACGTATATCTTCTGATCATTTATTGCAGCCCAACCTGAAGCTTCTTTTCCTCTTGATTCTGATAAAACCCCTACTGACTTAAATACATCGTTGAAATTTGAGGGAATCAATTTAGAATTTACGCCAAATATACCGCACATGTTGTTTAATTATAACATTAAGAAATTTGATATTAACATATAATATTAATGTGACTAACTTTGCTAAATATCTCAATTATTTAATTGACTACTTTGATAAACATAGAAAAAAAATAATATTTTTAAGTAATTTAATTGTTTCAGCTTCCTTAATAAGCATTTTCATTCAATTTAATAATAAAATTGAAATCAATTTTCAAACTTTAATAAATAAAGATACTTATCAAATCTATTTTTTTGGTTTTACTAGTTATATTTTTTTATTCTTAAGTTGGGATATATTTTCAAAAAAAGAAAAAATTGAAAACAATGTAGTGAGAAATTTTATTTTATTCTCCTATTCAAATGTTGCTAAGTACATTCCGGGAAGTATAGGTCTATATGTTTATAGACTAGCATCTTACAATGTAGATAAAATTTCAGTAAAAAAAATAACAAAAGGTGTATTGCTTGAACAATTCTTACCGATAGGAATTTTTCTAATTATCTATAGTTTTTATAATATAAATTATTTTGAAGAAATTGGATTAGTTTCTTTTTTACTAGTTATGTATTTTATAGCAAGCATAATTCTTTTAATAAGTCCTTTAAAAAATTATTTTTTATATTTTTCAACTTTTTACATGAATTCTGTATTTCAAATTTATATGATTTATTTATTCTTTGATTTTTTCTGCGGAATTGATGCAGTAGCAAATAGTTTTAATTATTTATTGTCAACATATATTAGTTCATTTTTAATCGGATCACCTGCAGGCATTGGATTTAGAGAGGGAATATCGCTTTTACTAATTACAAATGAATTATGTTCCGTAATAAATGCAATAATCTATTTAAGAATAATTTACATAATTCTTGACTTAACACTTTTTATTATCGGATTTACATTAAAAAGATTTTCAAAGTAAGAATTTATTTATTTTTAATTAGGCCAATCGAAAAATAATAAAATAATATTAATAAAAATAAGAAATTTATATTTTGTATTCCTTCTAGCTTATTAAGTAGGCTATAGAATTCTTGAGGAAGGTTGATCGGTAGTAAGTCAATAATATCTGATTCAATGTTGAATATCATAAATATTTTAAATAGAGATGCTATTAAGAATGAGCTTCCAATAACTGCAGTAATTGCTTCAAATTTAAATATCGAATCTAATAAACCTGATAAGTACTTTGGGTTTGAATATAAAACCTCATTACCAAAAGAATTTACCAACGGACTTAATGAGAGTTGCGTAGATTCTGTTGACTCAAAAAATAGAACTCCTAAGGCACCTAATATTGAAAATAATAATATGTAAGTTTTAAAAATATTTATATAATTTTCTTTTTCTAAAGAGTAAAACAAAATTATTGATAATGGAATTAATGAAAAAAGATATCTAAATCCATATGAGGAAGCTGTTGATTGCCACATGATAACAACAGCAAAATTTTGAACAAAACAAACAAATATTAAAAATGAAACTTGGAATTCTTTTTTCAATAAAAAAATTAATATTGATACTGTACCAAAAAATAATATCGGACTGAACCAAAATAATCCAAATTCTTGAGTAAATAATATATTTGATAATGAACTTAGATTATAAGAAATAAAATTGATAAAATTTTCCATTTTTTCTATATAATTTGAAAATTTTGAATCATCCATGTATAAAGTTGAAGGATTGAGTGTAAAGAATCCATATACACGGACTGTTAATAAATAAAAAATTATCATAGAAAATACACTTGAAATCAAAAAAGATATTTTTTCATTGTTACTAAAAAATATCTTTTTATTTTTGAAAAATAACTTTGTAAAAAGATATGGAAGTAAAAATAAATAGTAGTTTGTAAATCTTACAAGTAAACCGATGCAAATTGATAAAGGCAACAAAGCAACATAGAGTGTTCTTTTTTTGTCACTTTCATTAATCTTAGTTGTAATATAAAAAATTAAAGATACTGTAAAAATTTCATAAATATGAGTCATACTAAACCTTTCAAACCCGTAGTACGTTACACCTGAACCCATAAAAAGTAATATCAAAAATAGCATGTTTGTTCTTTTATTAAGAATGGTTAGTGATTTATTCAGAAGTTTTATTGCTAAGAAAAAATAAAATATTGGAGATAAAGAATAAAAAAGTAGTTTATTTGATACTGTTTCATTTTCATTCAAGTTATCAAAGATATTTCCTAAAAACATAAAAGGAGTAGCTAATAATCCTGAACCGACAAACCCAAGAGGTGCTATCTTTTCATTTACGTAGAAAACTTCACTATGTCCATAAGTTAGCTGGTTTGAATAATCAAAATCGAAATCAACTGCAATTGTGTATGCGTGAGAATAATAATCAAAATCATCACCGCAACATTTCATCTCATTAACGATTCGATAATCGACTTTGAAAGCAACTAATAAAGCAAAGAATAGTAATAAAGGAAACAGTTTTTCATAATTCTTTTTCTTCATTTAAATTATTCTAATAAATATGTCTCAGTTACTACTAAATAGAGAGGATTTCTATCCAACACTTTTGTCTTTGTCTAGTAAATAAAATAGCATCAAACAAAAAGGAAATAAACTTATCGGGCTATCTAATATAGGATCTAAGAAAGTTATAGCAAAACCAAAAATTATTATGCTTGACGATTTATTTTTAATTAGAGAAATTAAGCTTTTAGTTAATATAAAAGACAAAATTAATAAATTAATTAATCCAAACCTATAGAAAAACGTTATAAAAGTAT
>MDSY01011118.1_pt1 | contig 14188 bp, 9 predicted proteins | sample 811131 | NCBI WGS metagenome assembly MDSY01 (sample SAMN05326643, study PRJNA326480) | marine metagenome | isolation source: seawater | place: Atlantic Ocean: South West | collected 2010 | reverse complement strand
TTCATTAGAACAATTTATAGGAGAAAAGCCAGTTTTATTGTTGTTTTATCCAAAAGAGTTTACTTTTGTTTGCCCAACAGAATTATTTGCATTTCAAAATAAATTAGCTGAATTTGAATCAAGAGGATGTGCTGTAGTTGCTTGTTCAACTGACACCGAACAGTCGCACTGGGGATGGCTAAAAATGCCAAAATCTGAAGGAGGTATTAAAGGAATTACTTATCCAATAGTTGCCGACACTGACAAAACAATCTCAGCAAATTTTGGTGTACTTTGTGGAAATTATGAATTAGATGAAAACGAGAACATGGTGGCTACAGGACCAATGATTTCTTTCAGAGGTTTGTTTTTAATAGACAAAAAGGGTATTGTGCAACATCAATTAATAAATAACTTTCCATTAGGTAGAAATGTTGATGAAGCCTTAAGAATGGTAGATGCCTTACAGCACTTTGAAGAAAATGGTGAAGTTTGTCCTGCAAACTGGAAAAAAGGAGAAGTTGCGATGAAAGAATCTCACGAAGGAGTTGCAAATTACTTGTCAAAGCATTAGGCTTAATTACACACTTATATAAGACAAAAAAGCCTGCTAATGCAGGCTTTTTTATTAATTTTGACTTTATGTTTAGACGAAATTTTTTAAGATTTATACTGAATATTTTTCCACCCCTTTTTTTTAATAGAATTATATTAAAAAAAATATCAGAGGATTATACTGAATTTAAAGTGATCCTTAGGAAATCAATACTAAATATGAATTTCCATAAAACTATTTTTGGAGGAACAATATTCTCAGCTTTCGACCCTTTCTTTCCTACAATGTATTATAATATATTTCATCAAAAAGATAGAAAACTAGAAATTTGGTTGAAACGTGCAAACATAAAATACAGACGACCCGCTAATACCGACCTTAACATTACCTTTAATGTAAGCCCTGAAGACATAAAAGAAGCTGAAAATGCTCTAAATAAAGTTGGTAAATTTGAAAAATGGCATATTGTTCAAGCAATCAACAACAAAGGTGTAGTTTGTGCTGAAGCAGAAATGCTTGTTTACTTAAGAGACAATAAAATTAAAAGTAAAATAGGGTTTTAATTTTTTTTAATCAGTACTGTTGCGTAAGCTGAAACCCCTTCTTCTCTACCAACAAAGCTAAGTTTTTCTGTAGTAGTAGCCTTGATGGAAACTTGGTCAACATCTATATTCATACAAATAGCTAACACTTTTTTCATCTCTTGAATATGGGGTCCAATCTTTGGATTTTGCAAACAAATAGTGGAATCGATATTACCAATTTCATAACCATTATTTCTAATCAGAACCATTACCTTTTTTAGTAAAATTTTACTATCAATTCCTTTATACTCTGCAGCAGTATCAGGAAAATGTTTTCCGATATCTCCCAAATTAGCTGCCCCTAAAAGAGCATCACAAATAGCATGAATTAAAACATCAGCATCTGAATGACCAAAACCACCTTTAATGTGAGGAATAATTATTCCACCTAACCAAAAGTCTAAACCTTCTTTTAGTTGATGAACATCAAAACCGAAACCTATTCTAAAATTCATAATTAAATTTCGCCTATTGTTCCAAAATCAAACACTAATGTAAAACGCATAGTATTTGCTAAAGGATTAGTCCCAGTAATAGCACGGCTAGCATTTATTAAGTAAGAGAAATCAAGTGCAAAAACATTATATTTAACTCCTGAACCAAAAGTAAAGAACTTTCTCCCACCTTTAGTATTATGTTCAAAAAAGTAACCCGCTCTTATAGCAAATTGATTAGCATACCAATATTCTGTACCAATAGAATAATTAATCTCACGAAATTCCTCTTTTGATCCGCCAGGAGCATCCCAAAATGATTGGAAAATACCAGTTACCACGGAAACTTCGGGATCCATGCCTGCAACTATTTCTTTATTTCCATCTCCATCTACATCCACATACAAAGGAGGAGTCGGGACCAACAATTTATTTAAATCAAAAGCTATAGACATTTTGTTATAATCGTCAAATTCACTGCCAATTGCAGTTCCTAATCTTAAATTAATCGGAATAAAGTCCTCAACCGCAGTTTTAGTGTAAGATATTTTACTACCAATATTTGAGAGATTACAACCAATGGCCAAGTCAACATCCTCACCTGCTATTCTAATCGCCTTAGAATAATAGCCTGCAATATCAGCAGCTATAGATTGCCCTGCAACTGTTTCAGTATCTACTGCATCCTGACCAGCAGATAAATCAGAATATATATACCTTCCAGCTATAGCTAAAGAAAAATTATCTGACAATTTTCTAGAATAGGCTGTTCCTAATGCTAATTCATTAGGGTTAAATTGCCCAAGTGTTGTGCCATACTTGTCAGTAAATGTAATTTCTCCTAGAGAGAAATAACGCAATTCAATAGCAACAGTTTCCTTATCACTTAGCTTTCTATAACCTGATAAATAAGATAAATTAATATCTGGAACAAGAGCTCTTAACCAAGGCACATAAGACATAGAAAAGCCCATATCATCTTTAACAAAAGCTAGTTTCGCAGGATTCCAATGTATTGAATTTGCATCAGGAGTAGTCGCTACACCAACATCACCCATAGCTCCCGCTTTTGAATCAGGTGAAATTAATAGAAATGGCACAGCCGTAGTAATGGTATTTAAGCCTCCAGTTAACTCACTGTAATCAACTTGCGCTAATACATTGAACATTAATAAGTATGCACAAATTATTCCTGTTATTTTCTTCATTTCTTAATTTTAAATTACAAATATACTTACTTTTCGTTCTATTAAACGAATCAATTATGGTAATAGTATAATTCTTATGGATCTTGTTATAAAATCACCATCTGAACTACTAACCCCTAATTTCCCAATATAGATTCCTGCTGCTAATTTCCCGCCATACTCATCATCTCCATCCCATTTAATAGGTCCAATTTTATACCCATTATCAAAATATTCTTTTTCATGTCTTTTGACTAAATTTCCAGTTATAGAATAAATCTCCAATGACACATTCAAATTTTGATTCGGTTTATTGTGCTGAAAGTATATATCAGTAGAGCTTGAAAAAGGATTGGGGAAATTACTATAATCAGAAATTACAAAATCATTTTCATCAGCTACAACAAAAGTAATTGTTGCCTCAGAAGAATTATTAAATACATCCCATACCTTGAGCGTTAAAGTGTGATTTCCTTTCTCTAAATTATAGAGCGGAAAACTAATTACCCCTCTAGTAAAATCATCTTTTTTTGCATCATAAAAATCATTCAAAACATAAGGATTAACTGTGTTTCCGTCCAAAACAGCCGTAATATCATGACCTATACCATTACCTACAGTATTAATTCCACTAAAATCAAAAATATCAGCTAATAAAATAGGATTTTCATCTGTTATACCTCCATTAGAAAAATTTCTTGTATTCATATAAACTTCTAATTCGGCGCCTTCGTAATCATAAATAATATCATTAGCAGTTCCGCCAATAACAAATCCTTCTTCACTTCCCGCTGCATCAACTGGATCCTGGTCATCAGAAACGGCGTAGTAAGAAATTTTCCCTGCACCATAATTATAGGCTATATCCTTAGGAACTACAAATGAAAAAGAGAATTTACCATCAATAACAGAAGCAGCCCCTCTATACAGTATGTTGTTTTGATCACGATAAGGCATTGGCGTGCAAGACTCCTGACCTAAAGTAGTTCTTATAATTTCTTTATCATAAACTGTTGGATATACGGTGCCATTAAAAGAAGTGAGCACTCCGTTTTCACCAGAAACTGTTCCTTCAATAATTACCTCTCCTAACGCTTTTAGAGTATCAACAACACCTGTTGTTTCTATATCATGTTCTGGATAAGCCAAACAAAGAGCAGGGTCACCTAACAAAGTAAAATTTCTATTGTTAACAGAGGTTCCGCTTAATAATTTAGTTTGCTTAAACACATCACCTAGTCGTTTGAATTTTCCATCAACTTTTTCGAATAAGGTATTAATGAACTTAGTATTTAAATTATAATTTGGTGCAGAATATACTAATCTAGTTGTAGTTAATAAGGCAATTGCCCCTCCATTTGCATTTAATAAAACATATTCACCCGCAGAAGTTTGTTCAGGATTGTCAAAATAAGAAAATTTACAAGTAGCTGTCATAAATAAAGGCAATTTACTAGAATTATTCCAAGCATTAATTTGATCTAATTCCAATATTCTTTCAGCAGTCCAACCTAAAGGACCCCCATGACCAGTATAATTAATTAATAACGCTCCTTTATCAACTCTATTATTTATAGCATTATTAGTTGTTTCACTTCTTGGTCCACCTGGTGTAGATTCTTGCAAATAATTATCTAAATATATCTTATTTATGTTAATGTTTTTATAATTATCAGCTACGAAATTAGCCAAACTATCTGCCTGCCACATGTGTGTATTTCCATCTTTTGAATCACCATCATCAGCAATAAAAGCAATATCGTTTCTCCAACTCCCAAATGATTCTTTTGCATAGTACTGCTCTACCTTATCCACCAACCCATTTGCTTCCGCTAGATTAGAAACTGGAAACCTTCCAACTCCAATATCTACTAAATCATTCATAAACATTCCCTCATCATCATCTAACAATGCAAAATAATCATCAGTTACATATGAAAGAGTTGGATGCGTAGAGTTTAATGATTGATATGTAGGAATATAATTTGTATTAAAAGGAACTCTATTTTTAGGATCATATGATCCATCACCAAAAAGCAAGACATATTTCAGTTTTGAATTTGATCTTATATACAAAAATCTTAAAAAATCCCGAATAGCACTTACATCTTGAATTCCTGAAGAAAACTCATTATAAATCTGTTGAGGTGTCACAATAATTGAAGTAAGATTATCTTTCTGTTGATGAAAATCAGCTAATCGTCTAGCAGGTACTAAAAAATTAGGATGAGAAACTATAACATATTCTATATCATTAGGTATATTGTGCAAATTTTGATTAACTACTTTACCCACTAATAAAGGTGTTAAATAAGCGATTGGGTTAAATGCAATATATTCATGAAATTCATTGATAGAATCATTAAAAGAAAGTTCATTAGCATTTATTGATGTTTGCATTTCAACAATTGAGTTAGGATCAGAAACATCCCAAACGATTGTCCCAATATTTACATCAGAAAGTAAAAAAGAAGCCACCTCATTTCCCAATGAATTCACATCTCGAAACGACAACGAATTTCCTGACATTTTTAATTTTCTTCTAGCATTTATTTCAATAAAGTTTAACCAAGATATTGCATCATTATCAGCTGAGCTATAATCTATATCGACGGAAAGGTTAGATGAATTAGACATATAAACTGAAGTCTTGGAATTATTAATAGCATATTCTGTAGCATAAGTATCAACAATGTTATTGATGCTAATAGAATGTAACTGGCTTGAATTAACGCTAACTGTAAATACTGAAGGCACTAAAGAACGAGCTACAAAGGATGTTTTCACACTAACTGGAATAGATTGATCTATGTTTGGAAAACTAAAATCAAAAGATTTACTATTTTGAATATCAAATCGCTCTCCATACCATTGACTACCTGATTTTATTAAGTTTTCTAACTCACTCTCATGAAATTGAAATGCATTATATGATGTTATAGTTTTGGTGGGATTTTGTATAACTTGTTTTAAATCAATTCTCTTTCCATCATTCTGGTTATCAGTTGTTAAAAAATAATTTACTTCATCAGAAAATAAATGAGTTTCATGATTAAATAAATTTAATTGAGCGTCATATTTCCAAGTATGAGGTGACTGACCATAAAATAAAATATAATCTCCATTTTCAAATATACCATTATTGTTTAAATCATAAATATTTATTGCATTTTCAACTAAATCACTTTGCCTAAAAACAGAATTTAATTTAGGTAACATTCCGCCTCCATTTCCATATAATTTTAGACTTGAAATTTGCAAGTTCTCAACATCTAACCCCAAAGAAACTATACTAGTGTAATCTAGTTTATAAATGCCAGTTTTTTTAGTAGCTACTTTAAACCATTCTCCGCTAGATAACACAGAGTTATATTGACCGAATAAATTAGCGGTAATAAGTATACATAATAAAGCTAAAAATACTTGTTTTTTCATTATTGCAAAGTTATATATCATTTTGTAAACAAAGCTAAAACGAACAAAATATATAATTATTATATAATTTCTTTACTAGTAAAAAGTAGATAGCAAATAATTTGTTTATTTTTGTGAAATTGAAATTAAGAAAAACACCATTTATGTTAAATAAATTTTCCAGGGCTTTTACACTAGTATGCCTTTGTATTTTCATTAGTAATGAGGCCAGCGCACAAGATCCTGCTTTTAGTCAGTTTTACGCTAACCCCCTCTATTTAAATCCTGCATTTGCAGGAGCAACCCCAAAAGGTTGCCCGAGAGCTAATTTAAATTATAGAGATCAGTGGCCCGGAATTGGAAGAACATATGTCACTACTTCTGCATCATGGGACCAACATATTGATGCTATTGGAGGAGGATTAGGAGTCATGGTTGCACAAGACAGAAGTGGAGCAGGAGCATTAAATACCACCCATGCTTCATTACTTTATTCTTATCAACTAGAAGTTACTAGAAAGTTCTCAGTAAAGGCTGGATTTGAAGCTTCATATAGATCAATAAGTTTAGACTGGGGAGATTTAACTTTTGGAGATATGATTCATCCTAGGGATGGTTTTGTATATCGTACTCAAGAAGATATAGCAAATAATGCAACTACTAAAAGTTTCCCAGATTTCTCAGCAGGATTTATTGGATACTCCAAAAATCTATTCTTTGGCTTTGCAGCTCATCATTTAACAAGTCCTGACCAAGGATTCATAGGAGAAAGTGAATTACCAACTAAAATTACTACTCACATAGGAGGAAATATAGCATTAAATAAATACAGTAATAATGTAACTACTATTTCACCAAACTTCTTGTACCAAAAACAACAAGATTTTCAGCAGTTTAATTATGGAGTATATGTAAATAGAGGACCCATAGTTGGAGGGTTATGGGCTAGACACAGCTTGAAGAATATTGACTCTTTTATACTTATGCTAGGTTTAATTCAAGAATCATTTAAATTTGGATACAGTTATGATATTACATTAAGTAATCTTAAAAACAGTAACACATTAGGTGCTCATGAGTTATCATTTACATTATTCATGCCTTGTCGTTCAAAAAGCAAATCTTTTAATACAATAAGCTGCCCTCAATTTTAGCTAACAGTTAGTTAAATAATCATATTATAAAAAAAAATGATGAAAACAAATAAATTAATAATAGTTTTAAGTAGTGCATTGATACTCGCCTCATGTGCAAGAGAAAAATCTTCATCTACAGGATGGGAATATAATAACTCAAAAAATGGAGGCTTTGAAACTAACAATAAGTTTCAAGAACAAATTACAGGACCAGGACTTCTTTTTGTTGAGGGAGGATCATTCACAATGGGAAGAGTAGAACAAGATGTTATGTATGAATGGAATAATGTTCCAAGAAAAGTCACCGTTTCATCATTCTATCTTGATGAAACTGAAGTTAGAAATGTAGACTATTTAGAATATTTACATTGGATTAAAAGAGTATACTCTATGTCATATCCAGAAGTTTATAAAAAAGCTCTTCCCGACACATTAGTTTGGAGAGATAAATTAGGATATAATGAACCTTTTGTAACCCAATACTTAAGACATCCAGCATACAAAAACTACCCTGTTGTTGGAGTAAGCTGGACACAAGCAAATGATTTCTGCACATGGAGAACTGATAGAGTAAATGAAAGAATACTTATTAATGAAGGAATTCTAAAAGAAGATCCTGAACAAGCTGATGATAATACTTTCAATACAGAAGCTTACTTAGCCGGTCAGTATGAAGGAATTGTAGGCAGAAACCTTAAGAATCTAGACCCATCAACTGGAGAAAAAACAAGACAAGTACGTATGGAAGATGGATTGATACTTCCAAAATATCGTCTTGCAACTGAAGCGGAATGGGAGTTTGCCGCTCTAGGCTATGTTGGTAATACCCAAGAAGAAAATACAAATGAGAGAAAATTATACCCATGGAATGGTTCTTCTTTAAGAAATGGAGACCCTAAGAATCAGGGGGAAATTATGGCTAATTTCAAAAGAGGAAGAGGTGATAATATGGGAGTAGCTGGAAGCTTAAATGACAATGCTGATATTACTGCTCCAGTACGTTCATATTGGCCAAATGACTACGGTTTATTCAACATGGCAGGTAATGTCTCTGAATGGGTGATGGATGTTTATAGACCTGAGATTGAGCAAACAACAATTGCAGATCATAGAAGCTATAGAGGAAATGTGTACGAAACTGATTCTCTTGATGAAGACGGAATGGTAAATATAGATAAATTAGGAAAGGTCATAAAAGCACCTGTAGATGTACAAGGAAATGCATACAGAAGAAACTACAAGAAAGCTAATAACATTAATTTCTTAGATGGGGATATTGAATCTCAAATGGGAATTGACTGGAATAACTTTCTTTCTGAAAAAACTGAAGCTGACACATCAAAAGTTAAAATTGACAAATGGAATCCTTCAGCAAGCAAGTACAAAGACAATGCTCCAGAAGGAAATAGTAATGAAATGTATGCTTATGGCCAATCCTCATTAGTAACTGACAGAACTAGAGTATTTAAAGGTGGCTCTTGGAAAGACAGAGCATATTGGTTAAATCCTGGGACAAGAAGATTCCTAGACCAAGATCAATCAACTGATGCAATTGGCTTTAGATGCGCTATGGATAGAGTTGGATCACCTATTAGTAATCAGAAAGAAAATGCTAGAAGAGAAACTGACTACAGTAAAAAAAGAAACTAAAATATAATTATATATTAATACTAGAGCCCCACTAAACATGGGGCTTTAATTTATGTTAATATGGAGATCAAAGACATATATAAAATTTTTCAAAGACACAGCTATATTTGTACTGATAGCAGAGAAATAAAAAAAGGATCTATATTTATATCTTTAAAAGGAGTGAACTTTAATGGAAATAAATATGCTAATAAGGCCATACAGGATGGATGTTCATTTGCTATTATTGATGAAGAAGAATACAACACTCATAAAAATATAATTCTTGTTAATAATGCATTAAAAACTCTTCAAGACTTAGCAACCTATCATAGAAGTAAACTAGATATTCCTGTAATTGGAATTACAGGAACTAATGGAAAAACAACTTCAAAAGAACTTATCTATACCGTTCTTAGAAGTGAAATACAATCTTATTCAACAAGAGGAAATTTTAACAATGATATTGGAGTTCCTTTAAGCATATTAGAAATTAATGCGGAACATAAAGTTGCTATTATTGAGATGGGAGCAAATCATAAAAATGAAATTAGTTTTCTATGCAAGATTGTAAAACCAACCCATGGCGTAATTACAAATATTGGATCTGCTCACTTAGAAGGTTTTGGGGATATACAAACAATAATTAATACTAAAAAAGAATTATATCAGTACATCAAACATAATAAAGGTCATTTATTTATCAACTCTGATGATAAACTATTAATGAGTCTTTCAAATAATATATCAAAAACTACATATGGAAAAGAAGGATACGTTTCTGGAAAAATTGCTAATACATCTCCTCTAATAAGCATAAATTATAATAGCCAAATAATTAAAAGCCAACTTATAGGAGAATTTCAATTTAACAATATCCTATTAGCTATTTGTATCGGGAATTATTTTAATATTTCTAACAAAAATATAAAGAAAAGTATTGATAATTATATCCCCACAAATAATCGTTCACAATTATTGAAGACTAAATCAAACACACTAATACTCGATGCATATAATGCAAACCCATCAAGTATGAAAGCCATGTTAAATTCATTTGCAAATCAAAGATGTAAAAATAAACTATGTATACTTGGAGACATGCTTGAGTTAGGCAGAAGTTCAAACAAGGAACACATCGCTATTATTGATCTAGTAAACAAGCTGAAATTAGACTGCTTGTTTGTTGGTGAGATATTTAATAATCTCACTAAGAATAGTTTTAAAAATAAGGTTGATTTGGTAAGACATATACAATTAAAAAAAATTTGTAAAAAAACAATTCTAATTAAAGGATCAAGAGGGATTGAATTGGAAAAATTAATTGAAAATCTTTAATTTACTATATCAAGGAATCCTTAAATATTTTTTTAAAAACAAAGAAACTAATAGAAAGAAAACCACCTAAAAATGCTCCTAAGAAACTTAAAAGTATTTTAGAATTTGCGGACTGTTCTAGAGGAAGTATAGGCCTGTCAATAATATTAATAATAGGAGTATTATTTAGCAATGTAATTTTAGAAAGTTCTAAGTTCTTTACTATTTCTAAATACATAGTACCTAACACTTCAACGTTTCTCATTAACTGTAATTCTTTCAACCTTCCACTAGCCTTAACAATTCTTTGATTAACATCTTTTACTTTAGCAAACTCTTCTTCTGCAATTTCTAATTCAACAAATACAGAATCTGCTCTATCTTGCAAAAAATCTAAAGTATTACTAGCTTGAGCAGTTTGATGCTCTACATACATCTTACTCATCTGTTTTATTAGACTCTCTACAAATTGTTTCGCGAATTCATCACTTAATGATGAGTAAGATAAATTAATAATATTAGCATCATCTGACTGCAATTCAATTAATAATTTATCGACACAAATTGTTCTCCAAATGTCTCCACTGACACTATCATTAGTCTGTGTTAATTCACCATGAAAAGTAAAATAAATAGGGATATCATCCCAGTCCTCTTTATATTGGTTTATTCTTAAATAATGTTCTATTAATAAATCAGTCTTTCCATTTATAACACCATTCTGCATCAAAGCAGCCACTACAACCCCTCTAGATTTTAGCAATTCCAGTATATTCTGTTGACTAAAAGTTGAATTAGCAGAGCCACTACCAATATCAAAACCGAACTGACTTGCAATTCCTGACATTGCCCCTAAAGAACCCCCACTTTGATCTGATTCAACAACAAATGTTAATTCAGCATTATAATTAACATCAGAATTCAATTCATATAAAAGCCCTATAATAAGGAATAACATGGAAGCTGATATTATTGAAGATTTCTTCTTAAGTAAATAGAGCTTGTACTCTGATAATTTGATCAGAATATCCTTTAATTGCATCTCCTCGTTATCCTTTTCCATTAATAACCTTTATTTACTCTTTCTATTAATAAATATAAAGACATGATTGCTGTAATCTTAATTATTACACTTTCAATGTGCTTATTATAATCAATTTCATCTTTTTTCTTTAGTTTTAATTTTTGTTCACTAATAACTTTAATAGTTGACCCTGGCTTTACTTTTGGAGAAATTGAAAAAAAGCCAAAATCCATTGCTTTTCTTGTCACTCCATTAGCATGCACTACTATAGTGCTTGATTTTTTATTATCTTTTGAATACCCTCCAGCAAAGTTTCTAATATAGTAATTAGCACGTTTACCAAAAAATGGAGCACTAATTGATTTTCCATCTACATTGTATAATTCTCCTGTTACCTTAACTAGATTTAATCTTTTAGGAATTAGTATACTATCCCCTTCCCTTAAAGCTAAGTTATGTCTAGAATTAGTCTTATCTATTGCCTTTTTCATATTAAAATAGATAATATTGTATGTAGTACTATCAAAGCTAAAAGTTTTTGATTTTAGTCTTTCTCTATCTAGTAATTCTAAATTATACATATTAGTCAATTCTCTATTTTTAAGGATTGAATCTAATAGATTAGAGGGAATGTTTAATTCATCATTAGTCACTGTCTTTGATCTAAACTTTCTATACATTTTAACTCCGTCAACAAAAGCATAATTAGTTAAACCTCCAGCTCTTTTAATTACAGATGAAATTTTTTCATCTTTTGAGAGCAAAGAATAGGTGCCTGGATATTTAACCTCTCCTAATAACACGATATTTACAGGCTCCTCATAATCAGGATTTTTCCTAACAAATACCTGATCAAATGGATTCAACTTAAAATTTTGAGCTTCAGAACTTAACAGTAAGTTATCACCAATCTTTATTGTTTTAATTATTGTTCTTCTTGGTTTTAATTTGTTTGAAGAAACATCATAATCCATAATTCTACTTACCTCCACTCTACTACCTTGAGCTTGTTGCTTTAAACCACCTGCCTGCAAAAGTATGTCCTGGAGCGACATACCATCTGCAAAATCAAACTCACCAGGACTTCTTAAAGCACCCTTTGCAGATACAAAAAATTCATCATCAAAATCATCGATCGAAAGTACCCTAACAATATCATATTCTTTTAATAATATATTATCTTTATGATTTGAGTCATTAATAACTGATTCTAAGTTTATTGAGATATGAGATTTAGTTCTATCTTCATTTAAACGAATAACATATACTTTATCCAAAAAAGTTTTTTCATCAATACATTTTGCTCTTTCTAATAAATCTAATAAATGTTCTCCAGGCTTAAACTCATAATCACCTTCAACACCAATACTTCCTTTTATGCTAACTAAATTTGATATTCTATTAGATATTGTATTTACTATAATTTTATCCCCATTTTTAACATCAGTAGAATTAAGATGATCTTTATGCACATCATTTACTTTAATCGAATTGTACTCAATCCTCTTTAAAGTAATTATATCAGAGAAGGCATTAGTAGTATAACCACCTGCATATTTAATAATACTCGAAACAGATTCACCTGATTTTGCCTCGTAAGTATATGGGCGATTTACACCACCAATTACTTCAACAACATGCTTTGCAGGAGGAATAAATAAATAATCTCCATCTTGCATATAAATATCTTGTGAGCCAACAGGGTTAAATAAAAACTGATAAACATCTAATGAATCAACAGTCTTTCCATTTCTTCTAATATAAATATTTCTAACTGTACCTAATTGATTAGGACCTTTTGCTGCTATCAATGCATTGAATGCAGTATTAATTGCTGGAATAGTATAAGAGCCCGGATTGTATACCTCACCAACATTATTTACAGTAATAACTCTTGAATAGGAAAGCGTAACATCTATCTCAGAGTTTTTCATATCCAAAAAAGATGAAAATTTACTTTTAAGTAAAGAACGCATCTTTTTAAAAGTCAACCCTTTTATATAAATTCTCCCATAAGAACTTGGAGTAATATAACCTCTTTCATCTACTAAAAGTGTCTCAGAAAACTCAGAATAACCCCAGACGGAAACTGAAATTTCGTCACCACTTCCAACCTTATAATTCTCAGGTGCTTTTGCATCTAATGCTTTTTGAAAGAAAGATAATTCGTTGTTTCTGAAAATATCTTGACCAAAAATTCTTGCTTTGGGATAAGAAAGTGTATCGGTCACAAGTGTGTCGCCAAAACTTTCATAAAATTTTGAGAGATTAACATTTTCATCTAAGGACTCATCTAATCCTTTAGCATACTTTCCTTTACCAGACTTAAAATCCATCGCTTCAGCAATTTCATCATCAGATAAACCCATTTGTTTTAACACTTGCTCAGATGGAATGTCAGATGGGCGTAAATCTTCTGGGTTAGCATTTGAAGGTAAAAATTTCAAATATGCTGGATTAATTTTAAATTTATCAATATCAATTTGAGCACTTACTAAAAAAGTAAATAAAATTGAAAATGATAATAAAATGAGTTTTTTCATAATTATTATTTTAAAATAGAACGAGAAATTACAATTCTTTGAATCTCAGAAGTTCCTTCATAAATTTGTGTGATCTTTGCATCACGCATTAAGCGCTCTACATGATATTCTTTTACAAAACCATAACCACCATGTACTTGTACGGCTTCAACAGTTGTTTTCATAGCTGTTTCAGAAGCAAATACTTTTGCCATTGCACCAAGAGTATCATAATTTTTACCATTATCTTTAAGCCAGGCAGCTTTTAAACATAACAATCTTGCTGCTTCAATTTCAGTAACCATATCTGCTAATTTAAATGCGATAGCTTGATGCTTTGAAATTTCTTTACCAAACGCTTTTCTTTCTTTAGAATATTCTAGAGCTAATTCATATGCTCCAGAAG
>MDSY01128283.1_pt1 | contig 14189 bp, 11 predicted proteins | sample 811131 | NCBI WGS metagenome assembly MDSY01 (sample SAMN05326643, study PRJNA326480) | marine metagenome | isolation source: seawater | place: Atlantic Ocean: South West | collected 2010 | reverse complement strand
GCCTGCGCGCCGCGCTGCAGAAGCTGCGTGTGACCCGAGTGACCTGTCTCGATCGACCTCGGCGTCCAGCCCTCAGCCTGGGCGGCGTCCCGCTATGCAATTCAGCGCGGAGCTTCAGGTCGAATTGCCCAATTTGGGCCTTGTTAGCGGCACTCGCACGTTTCCGCGTTCGACCTCTTTGCAAATCGACCTATTTTTCTCTCGTATGACCAAAGTGACAGAGAGTGACGAGTTTCCGTTTAATCTTAGTCTGACTGAGCCACCGTACAGATTTGAGAAGAATATCGCGGCGAAATTTCCGTCACCTTCGTTTCTTCTGCAAGGTCAAGGAGACGACCGCCCCGCCGACAGGCCTCTCACTGTTAGGCTAACTCACGGTCAGGCCGCTCACACCGAGCGCCCAACTCAGACGCCTTAGATCCGAATAGCCCGGATCTCACGGAACCCGCCGGTCTCGCGTCCAGCAGCCGTGCTTCAGGTCGCGCGATCTCCAACCCTATCACCCCGCCCGCGGCTAATTTTAATTAAGGCACCCGCTCGCGCGTCATGGCGTGGCTGTCCAACGTCCTCGTGTACACCGGCGGATACCTCTTCCTGGTGTTCATCGCCGTGTGCCTCGCGACTGGGCTGTACTACCTGGCGGAGATCGTCGAGGAGTACACGCGGGTCACGAAGAAGGTCCTCACGTGGGCCATCAAGATCAGCGTGGGCATGAACGTGGCGCTCCTGGTGATCGATCGCCTGCCGTTCCTGTGCATCCTCATCTCGTGCGCCGCGCAGGGTGCGTACTGGACCCTGCTCAAGCGCTTCCCGTTCATGGAGCTCGCCTCCCCGGAGTTCCTCGGATCCGTCGGCGCGCTCATCCTCAACCACTTCATGTGGATGCGCCACTTCAAGCACGACGATCATCACGACGATCACTACAGCCGCTACAACGACGGCCACTCGGTGGAGTACCTCCTCGGGTTCTTCCTCATGGTGGTCTGGATCGTGCCGTTCGGCTTCTTCATCTCCTTAGCCGCGAACGAGTCCGTGCTTCCGGGCGGCGGCGGGGTCGGGCTCAAGGGCAGCGGCGCGAGCTCGGACGGGCTCAACGGACCAATGGGTGGTGGATCTTTCAACGTGGGCGCGGCGTACGGCACCCTGGACGGCGGTATGGGCGGCGGGCGGCGGAAACGGGCGAACGTCGTGCTGCAGGTGTTGGACTTTGGCAAGGCGCAGTGGGATAAGTTCACGAAGAAGAACCTGCCGGGCGTGATTCCGGGTGGATTGTACACCGGAAGCTACAAGGAGAAGACGTTCTGATGAGGATGCGAGAGTAGATTGTTGCGATTTTTTACGAGATGGAAGTAAAGGGTATATCGAGTCGTTGTTCCGGAACCACTGCCCACGCCCCGCGGCGTTGTTCGCGCGTCGCACGGGAGGTCATGAAGCGAAGCGACGCGAGTGCTCGCGAGGAGACCGGCGATTTCGTTCCGCAAACGGAGGATCGCGAGGTGAAGCGAGAACCCAACGGGGGCGCCCAATATGAATGGTTGCACGATGCGGATCAAATACTACCGGGGCACCGTGACTGCCTACGATGAGCAGCACAAGTGGTACAAGATAAAGTACGACGACGGCGACGGGGAGGACCTGAACCCAAAGGAGCTATGGTCGGTGCTCATCTGGCCGAAGGATGCGGAGGAGGATGACTCGGATCTAACGCCAGAGTTCATCGATCTGACGTCGGAGGACGACGAGCCTGATCGTACGCCGGAGGACAATACGCCTTCCGACACCGCCGACGTCGCCACCAGGTGCCCACCGCGCTTCCGCAAACGATCGTGCGTCAACTCCCGCGCGCCAATCGCGGACGACCGCGAGGAGCCCAACGGCATCCCGGTCAAGGGACTGGCACACATCTACGAGCAACTAGACGGGCTCCTCCGCGTGCTCTTTCCCCGCGATAAGATGCGCGCTGAGGCCGCGCGTGGAGACGGTGTCGGGTACCTGCGGCTCGGCATCCAGGAGACGGTGGGGGGCGCGGTGAAGCTGTACAACGGCGCGGCGCGGGCGCAGGGCGCGACGGAGCAGGAGCTGCCGAAAGAGCACCTCGACCCATCAAACATAAAGTGCGACGAGTGGATCCACAAGGACCTCCGGGGCAACGACAAGACGACGGGGATCAGGATTACCAGGACGGGGAACTTCTGCGTCAGGGTCGTCGAGCGGGGGGAGACGAGGCCGATGACGTTGAGCCGCCACGACGACATCGCCGCCGCCGTCGATGCGTACAACGGTAAGCCGTCAGCACTTTACGGCCGCCATAAGCTGGAGCTGACACCGTCCGCGCGGGAGGCGGCGGACAGAATGCGGACGGATCGACTGGCCGCCAGGGGCGAGGCGCCGTTTCCGACACCTACGAAAACAAGGAAGAGGACGCCGGAGATCAAGCGGGACGTGTGCGGCATCAGAGGTCTGCACGTGTTTTACGAGGCGTTCACCGAGGACGTGGAGCGAAGGATGTTCCGTAACCTTGATCTCTTTCCCTTTGGCGCGCCCGCCCCGGATGCTTCGAAGAAAAGTCTGGACAGCACCCTGGGCATGAAGAATATGCCCGACGATATCATGCGCGTCGCTAACCTGGTACGGGACAGCGGCTTGGATCCGACGCTCATCACCCCGGACCACGTGATGTCGCAGAGCTATCCCCCGATGGCGGGGTTCATGGCGCACTTCGACGACAACTCGCGATGGGGCGAGGCCGTCGTCGGGGTCTCCCTGGGCGCCGATGGCGTGCTCTACTTCACGCCAAACTGCATGAACGAGCGGGCGATCGGGGCCCAGATTTGTAAAGCTGCGCTCCAGAACAATTTCAAGAATTACCCGACGGAATCGGGCGTCACCGAGTCCGATTCGTGGCGCACCGGCCGAGGATCGCGCGTGAACAAGGGACCAAAGTCGTGGGCCCTGGAGTTGGAGATCCCGCGACGGTCCATCTACGTCATGACGGGCGCCGCGCGCACCGACTTGGAGCACGGCATACGCGGGATGAGAGCGCCGTCCGATGCGCCGAGCTGGAACCCCACCGGCGTGAGACGGTCGCTGACTTTGCGCGCGCAAAAGCCTTACAGCAACGCGACTCTCGAGCACCTCGCGAAGAAAAACCCGCTGGATATGTCCATCTGGGGGCGGGTTAGGGCGCAGAGCGGGTTTAAGACGGCGTTAGAGGCGACGTCGTACGGGAACACCAGCGCGGAACAGGCGAGGGCGTTTGTGGCCGATAACCCGAAGACGCATCTTCGGTTTGACCCGAGCCAGGTTGGTTCCGTGTCGAAATTGATTTTCGACAACGAGGAAGAGGAGGAGGAGGAGAGCAATGAGGGCTGTGAGCCGCCGCCGCCCAAGACCCCGACGACCGTCGATGACAAACGGAAGAGGAAGCGAACGAGCGAGAGGGAGTGGGCCGTGGATGAAATCGTCGGCAAGAGGGTGTTTGACGACGGCGAGACGCATCACAAGGTGGAGTGGTCCGGGACTGACAGCAAGAGACGGCGGTGGAAGCCCTCGTGGGAGCCCGAGTCCAACCTGGCTAGCTGTCAGGACGCCGTCGACGACTACGAGAGGCTGTACCCGAGAGGCTGAAGCGAAGCGAGGACGGTTGTTGACGATTGTTATCCGACTGATATTACACGCGCGTCTCGAGTGATCACGCGACGGCGGTCTCCGCCATGGCCGTGGCAGCCTTCTGCGCGTTGAGCCTCTGGTTGATGGACTTGAGCACCTCCAGGCTGCTCCCCTGCACGAAGTGCCGCCTCAGCGTCGCCTTCGCCACCACCACCGGGTCCGTCGAGCTCGCGTCGCCGTCCTGGATGAAGATCCCCCGCCGTTGCATCTCCTCAGCCTGCTCCAAGAGCGGCTGCAGCTGCCGCGCCGCCGCCACGATGGCGCCCGCCGCCCGCTCAGCCTCGTTCTTCCCGCCGGGTAGGCCCGCGAAGATCGACGAGTTCTCCTTGCCGTCCTTGAGCGCCGCGGCGACCTCCGCGTGGTCCGCCATCTCCGCCTCCAGCTTGGCGCACTGATCCTCGCAGTGGTTCTTCACGGCGACGTGGTGCGTGAGCCTGCGACGCAGCTGCCTGAGCTCGTCGTCCAGGGCCTTCTCCTCCTCCACGCTGCAGCTTGGGAGGTTCTCCGCTAGGTCGTTCGCCTGCATCAGCGCGTCGGGCACGGCGAAGACGTCCGTCGCGCACTGCTCGGCGAATCGGCCAAAGTTTTGCTCGATGTTGGCCTGCGACGCGCGGTACACGGCGTCCAGGCCGGCGTTGAGCGCGGCGGTGAGCTCAGGGTCGTCGGGGAGCTCCTGCGCGAGGCACTCCTCGAACGCGTCGAATCCGTCCGCGGCGTACGTCTCAACCTGCGAACGGGACGGGGAAGGTCAGTCGCGGCTGTCGCGGGGGGGAACGTTTATTTTTTGAATGCCGGCAGGAGAGCGGGGCAGGCGAGGCGGGGTATCGGGACGCGATGGGGCACGAACGCGCGCGCGGTACGCACCACGTTGACGATATCGTCCATGATATCGCGGCTGCGCACTGGGTCGACGCCCATCTTGGGCTTGGGGGGTTCCATCGCCATCGTGCGTTCGAGGAAGTCGCGCGTGGAACTCTGCAGAACCTGGGCAAAATCTCACTTCAACAGGCAATCGCACAGGCTCGGTCATGACACGAAAAAAATACCACGCGGATGCCAGAAACGTGGTTCCGTTTTTTGTCCTAATTACCGTTAATAAATTATCACAGCGAGTCCTCCGGCACGGGCTCGTCCCCCCCGCACGCCCACCAGTACGCCGCCCCGACCACGTACAAAACCGCGATGATCCCAAACACGGTACTCCAACTCTGCCCCGTCGCCTCCAGCACGAACCCCGACAGCGGCACCGCAATCACACCCGCGATCGTCGCGCACGTGTTGCCGGTGGCGAACACCAGCCCGGCGTGCCTCGGCGCCACGTCCAGGTGAGACACGCTGACCCCCGCGAGCGTCAACGCACTCAGCGCCAGGCCCACGTCCACGAGCACCGCCGCCGCGAACACATTCGTCTCCGTGGCGCCCGCGCCGCCCAAGATCGCGGCGCCCGTGAGGCACGCCGCGGGTCCGACCATCCCCGCCGTCTGAAACGCGCGGCGGATGAACTTGACGTCGAACCTACCCTCTCTCAGCCATCGATCCGCGACGATGCCGCTGGCCACGCCCACGATCCCTTGAATGAAGTACGGCAGCACGGTGAACGCGGGGAGGTCGCCGAGGGGTACCCCCAACGCCTCCTCGAAGTACGTGGGCAGCCAGGAGAGGAGACCGTACCCGCCCCAAGACTGCGCGAATTGCGCCACGCAAATCGCCTTCACCTCCCTCGTCTTGACCAAAGCGAGCCACTCGTCGATGACCCCGACCTTTGCCCCACCCTCCGTGCCGTACGTCCCCCCGGCGGATGCATCGCTGACAACCTCGAACGAGGACGCCGCCCAGAACGGGAACCAGAAGATGGCCGCCGCGCCGAACGTGTAAAAAGCCGCCTCCCACCCACCCGCCAAGACAATCGCGGGTGTCACTGTGAACAAAACACGACGTCACACTAATTACCCATACGGAAATAAAAAGAAACTCACCTCCAAACGCAAAAGCCGCGCCTCCGTAAGAAGCCGCCGTGACCGCCGCGACCGCGGTGCTCTGCCTGTCCTTCGGCACGTGCCTCGATATGAGCGAGTGCACCGCAGGGAACGCGACGCCCTCACCCGCGCCGAGCAGCACGCGCGCCGCGACGAGGGGAACGGCGCCCGCCGCCGCGGCCCACGGCGTGACGAAAGTGGCCAACGACCATCCGATCACTCCCAGCGCCAAGACTCGTTTGCCCCCGAACGAGTCCGCGAGCCGCCCTCCGACGAGTTGAGTCATCGCGTAGCCGTAGAAGAACGCGGAGAGCACGCCGCCGGACTGGATCTTATCCCATCCGAAGTCTTTCGCCATCGGTATGATGGCGGTGGATATGTTCGAACGGTCGGCGTAACACACGAAGATCGCGACGGCTGCCAAGAAGGTGAGGGTGAGCCAGTCGTTCTTGCCGTCGCCGCTGGTCCTGTCTCCGGGCTTGGATCGATCGCTGCCGCCGCTGGTGTTGATCGGCGCGGATTCGTCTGGCGCGCCGATGCTGGACGAGAACGTGTCCTGTCCGGTTCCCGGGCTGTTGTCCGCACGCGTTCGTGAGATGGGCGCGATCCTGACTCGGCACGCGCTTTGGCCTAACGGGCGCGGGGACGTCGCGGGGGCGACGGCGCGGCCCGAAGAAGCGACTCGCCTCGATACCCCGTGCCCGTGTGACCATCCCAGGGGCACCCTCGCGGGCGATGCTCGCGCCAGCATGGTGCCCTGGGGTTGTGAGCGGGGACGGCCGGGGACCAGGATACAGCTGACTCAATCAGATAAGAGGCGGGAGATTTGGCTGAAGATATTTTCTTCCCCTGCCTCGGCGCCACGACACACATCGGAAGCGCCCTGGGGGGTCGTTGAGGACGGCGACAGTATCGTCCTCGCGCCCTCACGCGGTCTACGTTTCACTCCAAGCCCGCAAAGACACGCCCCCGGGCGGATCCCGGCCCACGCGCTCGGCACGAGTTCGGATCTCGCACAGCAGGAAGAAAACGGTTTCGACGAAGCTCTTGGAAGCTCAAGCTCTTGGAAGCATGGCCACGACTGCGCCCAAAACAGCTGATTATACGCCCTCGCGCCGGAGCCTCGAGCTCTGCCCGCGTTCGTACGACCTAGTCGAGCGCGCCGAGCTCGATACGCTGTGCGTCCAGCTCGAGGGGATGCCCACGGTGCGTTCACCCTCGGACCGTCGCCGAGCTTCCAATTTACCAACTTTCTTTCCCTGACACCGGCTCGCCTCCTTTCCAGGTATCCATCGACCAGAACCCGGGTATCGGGATCCCCGGCGCGGTGTACGACTGCGCACTCGCGCTCGCCAGCTTCGCCGTCGACGAGATCGTCGTCCCCAAGCGCGAGGGCGATCCCGCCGCGGCTCGAGCCGTGAGGATCTTAGAGCTCGGCACGGGCAGCGGCGCCTGCGGGGCTTTGGTGGCCAACGCGTGCGTCTCCCGCGGGGTCCCCGCGTCGCTCCTCCTGACGGACAGGAACCCAAAGTCGGTGGATCTCGCCCGTCGCAACGCGAGTGCCCTCCACATACCTTCTGGAAACGTCCAGATTGACGTCGCGAGGTTCGCGTTCGGCGACGACGCGTCGGCGAATCTGCCCACTGATTTCGCCACCCCCGACGTAGTCATCGTCTCTGACGTGCTGTACTCGCGCGAGTCCGCGGTTCCCCTCGCGCGCGCGCTCAGGCAGCTGCTGCGCCATGATGCGAGCAGCGCCGGCGAGTCGGTGCTCGCGTCCCCCGCGGACAGGCGCCAGCCCGCGTGTTACCTGGCGTGGCGGCCGAGGTCTGGCGACCCGGGCAAGACGACGGCGGTGAAGGCGTTTATGGTGGAGTGCGGCGCGTGCGGGTTGTCCGTGCACGAGGCGAGCAGGTCGCCGGGGCGGACGGTGTCGACGGTGAGGGTTTGGGAGAAAGGAGCGGGAAACAGAGGGTGGTCTCAGACGTACGATCCAGCGGCGGCGGCGAGGGACGGCTTGAAAATTCTCAAGATTGAGGCGTAGTAGTCGCGCCGACAGGTAAAAAGAATCTCTAAGTCAGGACCGTGTCCGTGGAGTCCAGGAGGGAGGGCATCATCACCGGCGCGTGGTACGGATCCAGCGGCGCCCCGCCGCAATCGCAGTTGTCCACCTCGCACATCTCCCACAGCTTCACGCCGCACCCCTCCCACAGCGACTTCTCTATCCGCTCGAGGTGCTCCGCCCCGGGCCACAAGCCGTCCGCGGTCGCCAGAACAGCCCCGATGTACGCCTGCCCCGCCACCTTCGCCGCGCCCGCGTAGTAGTACAGCGACCACGACATGTCGTCCGCCGCGTCCACGATGCGCCAGTACTCCAACGAAGTCACGCCGTTGTCCATGAACGAAAAGTAAAAAGTACCCGGCGCGTCTCCCCTTTTGCACCTGTAATCACTCCGTCTCCACACCTCCTTCCCGTCCAGAGTCTGCACCTTGAACACGGGGTTGTACCAGAACGCACCTCTCGCCTTGCCCCTGTACCAGATCTGGTACTGGCACGGGAAGTGATCGTACGCCGGGTTCTGGCCGGCGACTGCGAGCCAGCTGTACGGCTTTTTACCCTCGCCCTCGCCGTAGTGCCCTTGCATGATAGCCTCGGCGGTATCGTGCGTCAGCGGCTCGCCCCTGAAGTGCGTCATGGGGAGCACCTCGGGTAACTCCGGCCGGACCGCGTCGTTACCGAGGCAATTGTGCTTGTGGAGCATGCACCGCGCGAGGAGCTGAAACTGGTTGTTTTGGTAGCTCCGGATGCACGTGTACGTGCAAACCTGATCGTTGAGGCCGCACGCGTCGATGCAGTCCAAGGAGAGCTTGCACCTGTCGTTCTTGTAGCACGCCAGCAGCTGCTTGTTGCAGTTGCTGGCGATGCACCACACGTTGCCCAGGTTCAGGTCCTGGTTGATGTCCACGGCGGCGACCCGAGTGCCGCTGGCGTCGATGAGGAGCAAGTGAAGGAAGAGCAGATCGAGGTGGTTCTTGCGATCGAACAAACCGGTGACCTGCTCCATCAGCCTCAGGTCCTTGTTCGCCTGCCCCCACGGCACCAGCTTCGCCTCCATCCGTCGCAGCTCGTTCACCGGCTGGTACACCACCCTGGTCTCGGCGTCGAGAACTTCGTGGCATCCGAGCGCCGCGCCGGTGGCCACCCCCGAGAGCGCGGCCGCCAGGTCAGTCGCCAGCGCCTTATCCTCGATGCCGACGCACAGGAACACGTCCGCATCTCGCGCCGCGGCCTTGATGTCGTCCATCGGGGCGTCGTGCGCGAAGACGTCCATGGAGAAGCCCGGATCCACCCAAGTGATGCGCATGGCCATGTGTCCCATCACCTCCATCCAATCGGGACCCGGGCCGTACTGGGGCAGGCCGGGCGGGAACGGGAGGAAGCTCGTCGCGCCTCCGCCCGGGACGATCGCCACGAGCTTGACCTTGCGGTCGGTGAAATCCGCGGGGTTGTCCACGAGCGTCGGGGATATCACCGCGCCCGTCTCGATGGGATTGCTGCCCGGGGACGTGGAGACGGAGGGAACTCCGCGCGCGATCGTCCGAGACTTGGACCGCTCAGACGATCCGCGCTTCGCCGAGACGCCCGCGGGGCGCACCGCGGGGGCGTTCATGGCGTGCGACATCGCCGCGGCCTGCATGACTCGATCGGATACGCGCGGTTTCGTGCTCGAGGCAGTGGGCAAGTTTTCGTTCGACGTGTCTCTTTGCGCAGGAGATTGGACTGGCTGGACTATTTGGATTTGTTGTCGTGTGGAAAAACGCGATTTGCTGACTGCCCATCATACGAATCGGGCCAAGCAAAAGAGACCGGAATTCTAACCGGAATTTGCAACTAAAGTCCTATTTGCAAATTCCGGTCAGGACCCGGTGAAAGTTTCACCGTGGGAATAGCGGTCACTTTTTTTCACTAAATGGAGACTGAGTATCATATGAACGGGTGTGACCGCTTTTCCCCTTCGTGACGGCGAGGATTTTATCTTACCCTACAACCTGAATCAGCCGACGCGCGAGCTCGGACCGCCAGTTCGCCGGTCGCCGATCCTCAGGTCGCGAATCCGGACGCCCTCACGCGAGCGAGTACATTCGCCGCGAACACGTCGATCGCTCCGGCCAGAGCCGCACGCGAGCGCGCAGGACGCACGACGCGCAGTCACAAGGGTTATTGAAACATGATGATGATGGCCAGCCAATCCGTCGCGATGAACACGTCCGCCCGGGTGGCGGTGAAGGCCGGGCCCTCTTCCGCCAAGCCCGCGGGCCGCGTCGCCGTCCGCGTCACCGCGAGCGTCGCGGGTAAGGGCTTCGTGTTCGACAGCAAGCCCAGGCGCGGTGGCCTCGTCGTGGCTCACGGGAAGAAGGAGGATGCGGCGAAGCGAGCGCTGCAGGGAGCCTTCGGAGGCGCGAGCTACGATCCCCTCACGGAGAACGACGGACCGGGCGGATTCGGTGGCGGCGGCAGGTTCGGTGGTTTCTGGAAGAAGCTCTCGGGAGGTGGCGGCGGCGACGGCTGGTTGCCGGCGTTCAAGCGCCTCGGGCCCCTCGGCATGTTCGCGGTCGTGTTTGCCATCTACTGGCTCTTCAAGCCCGTCACCGCCGTCCTGGTCAACCTGGTGTTCTTCGTGTTCAAGATCCCCACGGGAAGGGAACCCGAGTATCAGGCGATGATGGCGGCCAAGGCGGCGGCCGCGAAGGCCGCTGCTCCCGCGGACGCGGACATCATCGCTCGCTACGGCGCCGACGACGACGATGACTTCGAAGACGACGATGAGGATGACGAAGACGAGTAAAGCCTCGAGCGTGAAATATATTAACACGCGAGTCCAATCTAATTAACCCCCCATCGACACGCCAACGTCCTTTCGTGCTCGCGATCGGACAACAGGTGTAGCACCCGCGTCTGCGTGAAACCCTTGGCCCTGAACAGCCCGGCCGCGCGCTCGTTCGCGCGCCGATGCCTGCTCCTGCGACCCAATCGTATCTGCCCCAACAGCCGAGCCCCGGGCGCCAGCGCTTGGGCGGGTCCCCCTCCCGACGCATCCCCCGTCCCTCGCGGCTCGATCCCGGCGCAGAGCGCGCCGACGACATCCTCGAGATCCCGCTCGACGCGAAACACGCACAGGCCCGCGCCCGCACACGGCTGTGCATCGTCGCGTGTCCCGCCAGACCACTCGGTGCGGACAATCTCGGCGTTCCACCCGTCACCGCCCATTCTCGGTCTCGCCACATCCACGCGCGTCGCCGCGCGTACACCGCTCGCCCAGCGCACCAGCGCGTCCTCCACCGCCTTGTTGGAGTCCGTGACGATCAGGACGCGAAGACCAAGTGCGGGGTTTCCAACATCGCCGAGGACGTCGGGGAGCCGGACTTCGCACTCGCCGAGCCAGGTGGCGAGCGACCTCTCCGCCTTGCTGGCGTCCGCCGCGGTCGGGGCGCCCTCGTTGACCCTCTGCCGCCATCCCCGCGGATCCCACGCCTCACGACGCATGATCGACCACAGGAGCGTACTCGTATCCCCGACGCCGTCCAACTCGTCCCACGCATCGTCGTCACCGTGTGGGGTCCACAGCGCCATGTTGACGGTGCGATCAAACTCCGTCGGGTGGAGCCGGACCGAGTCGGATGACTGAAGCGCGGTGACCAACGCCGCCTCCAGAGCCCTGGGCCACGCGCTCAACCGCACCGTCACGACCCTATCATTGCCTCGCACTGATTCCATCGCCTCGGCTTCCACCTCGCGGGCTAACCGCGTCAACGCCGCGGTCGACGACTCCCCGGGCGCCATCCGCGTTCGCCTGTCAAACGGGCATATATGCCCGAGCGATTGGGCGAAGAACGCGGGCGCGCCGTTCGACGTGAGCGCGAATGCACGGAGTATTTTCGCCGGGTCGCCCACGACCACGACCGCGGGTGTCGCGTCACCGGGCCTCGCGCGGACGTCGTCTCCATCCCGCCGCCGCTTACCACCGACGACGGGTGTTTCATCGTCCGCCGTCGACCGCGTCTCGGCGCCTTCGTTTGTCGCGGTGAACACAAAGTCAAACTCGGACGTTCCGTCACCGCCGTCCCTTCGCAGCGAACAACCGCGATGTTCGAGGATGTATTCGGCGAGTCTATGCGCGAGGGACCCGTGCGGCCCCGACCCCGCGGCGTTTGCCTTGACCACGACGCCGCGAGAGGGGAGAAAGCCGGCGGTTGGACCGGGTGGCTCCTCCTCTTTTGGACCGGCGGGCTTCTCTTCGTCCCCGTCCGCCGTCGTGCTCCCACCTCCCGCGACGATCACGAGGTTATCGGGGCTCACGGATGCGTCGACGTATCTACACACGCGCGCGTCAGCGAACCCCCCAGCCCTGAGCGCCTCCGCGCGGCCTTGCTCGATGACGCGCCGAGCCGCCCGACCCAGTCGCCGCAGCCGCCTCAATCCCCCCCCCGCCGCCGCCAGGTCCCCGAGCGCTTTGCCGTGGTACCGCATGAGCGTCTCCTCCGATGTCCCGACGCGTTCCTTCGCGAGCGCGAGTAACGCGAGGAGCGAGCCGAACCCTTCGGGTCCCAAACCCGCGCCCGTCCCGGAGCAACCCGCCCACCTCCGCTCGAGCCATTCCCGTCCCGAGTACTCCCCGTACGCAATCTGTGGATGGCAACAAGGAGCCAGCGCCACGCCGACGACCTTATCATTCGAACAAACGGAACCCTCGATCGCCAGTCGCACCCCCGCGTCCGTCGCACCCGCGCAGAGATGCTTCGCCACGATCGTCGCCTCATTCGCGCCGAACTCGGAAAGTCCCGCGCTCTTCGCCAAGTCGGCATACCCGCACCGCGTCAGGTCCGCGACGAGCCTGCGATCGGGTCCGTGGACACCCGCGTGTGTCCCCGGCGCCCGAGAAGGTCCGGACGTCGACACCACCACGCGCGAGGAGTCCTCATCGGTTTGTGGTGTGTTCACGTCCCCGTCGGTTTTCGCGTTCATCCCGTCCGCTTCGTCCCAGTCGTCGTGAAAGTCTCGCGCGTCTTTGGCGACCCTGCGGTCCACGGCGATGAGCGGTGCGCCCGTGAGTTTCGACACGATGCGTCCGAGTAACGCCCGACCGGCGCCGAGCTCCAGCACCGCGCGTCGGCCCCGCCCCGCCCCGCCCCGCGCGTCGGACTCGGCGTCATCTCTAAATGTTGTTTGTTCTTTGATGGATGATGTTGACATCAGCGGGGCGATGAGCTCGGCGAGTGACTCTAGCTGTGGCTGGTGCAGGTGCCGCTTGCCGGCGGAGTACCACGTGGTCGTCGCCGGTCGGTCCGTGCCCGTATCGCCCGCGACGACGGCCTCGAACGCCCTGGCCGCGCGCAGGTGGTCGGGGGCCTCCCCAGGCGCCACCGCCGCTCCGCCGACTGCGCCCGTTCCGAGCGCGGGGTGCGTCGCGAGTGCGACCTTCGGGAGGGTCCGCGCGATGGCCTCGAGGGTCCGGCAGAACGCCTCCGCATCCGCGATGGCGGTACCCTCATCCGCCTCGGTCATTTAATCCCGTTGTGCGGGCCCCTCTCCCACATCCACCGGGCGCCCGCCGTTGTGATGAGATGATGGTGGTGCGAGGGTGAAACTTCATTTCCCGTCTGCAAGTCCTCGACCTTTTCTCTGACTGACTGCCTGTGCAAGCTTTGAGGATTTCCCGTCTCGAACGCTGATTGGTCAACAGTCCGACCCGATGCCAGACTGATGACGGGGCTCTCAATACATCCACCGCGATCCCCCACAGTGACCCACACGCGCGGCTATCGCATCGTCGCACGTCGCGAATCGCTCATCGCGGTTGTCCGATGTCCACGTCGATCGGCATGCTGCGCTGCACGGCGGCGGTCGCCGGCGCGTCCGCCACCGCCCCGCGCGCGTCCGGACGCGTAGGGACATCCTTCCGTGCCTCCGTCGCCCCGACCAGGGTCGGGTCCGGCGGGGCGACGTTGAGGCGGGCGGGCGCGCGATCGGGCGCGGTCGTCACGCGCGCCTCCATCGAGCAGGTCATCTCCGACCTCGCCACCGGCGTCGGTCTCCCGTGCACGGTGCGTCGAGACACCGAATACCCGCCGTCCAACCCGTCGTCGGCGATCCCCCGCGGATCGACAACAGAAATCTCCCAACGTTGCACGCATCACTGACCAACCGCTCCTTCCCCATCCTCCCCATCAGGTTCAAAACTGCGGTGACATGATCTACCGCTCCACCCTCGACCCCGCGCTTCGCATGGAGGAGAAGAGGGTCATCACCGAAGTCGGCGCGCTCATCCTGGCCACCCTCGGGCTCTACCTCACAATCACCCCAGGCGTCCTCGGAGGCTTCGTCGACTACTACGTCCTCCGCCCGCTCTTGGGGCAGAAGAGGTACACGATCGACGATTTCGTCGTGAAAGACAAGCTCGGCGAGGGCGGCTTCGGCGTGGTGTACAGGGCCACCGGCAAGAACGACGGGGAGACGTACGTGCTGAAGCAGTGCAAGGACTACGG
>MDSY01022783.1_pt1 | contig 14189 bp, 13 predicted proteins | sample 811131 | NCBI WGS metagenome assembly MDSY01 (sample SAMN05326643, study PRJNA326480) | marine metagenome | isolation source: seawater | place: Atlantic Ocean: South West | collected 2010 | reverse complement strand
TACCAAATACAAATTTGTTTGTGCTCGAGTTACAGCTGTATACAACCACCTTAAATAATTAAGATCTATACCTTCTGGTAAATAGGGTTGTTCAATAAAAACATTTTTCCATTGACCTCCTTGAGATTTGTGACAGGTTACAGCATAGGAATATTTTACTTGTAAAGCATTAAAATAAGGATTATTTTTTACAGCTATAAAACGCCTATACTTTGAACTTAAGTGCTGATAATCTTCAAGTACTGATTGGTACAACTGATTGCCTTCCTCATAAGTAAGGGATGGATTTTCGGAAGAAAGAGTATCTAATATAATTACAGTTTCAAATGGTTTTTCGCTAGGGTAATCTACTAGCTGTACCTCTACTTTTGCAAATTTAAATCCGTATAATTCATGATGACTTAGGATTTTCAAAATCTTTACTAAATCTCCGTTTGCAATAAAACCAGGTTCTGATTCAGACTCCAACCAGAAATAATTATTTTTAACTATCATCAGTTGATCTCCAACCGATAATTCTGCCTCTAAAAATAAAATTCTACTTCTTATTTGCTGATTATACAAGTTTGCTCTTTTATTAGACCGAACAATAAAAACGGTATCCTCTAGACCATCTTTTCTTAATGCGTCGTCAAGTAGGTCTAAAATTTCATTGCCATCTTGAAGTCGCTGAATGTCTATGCCAATACTAAGATCAAACGAAAAAGAATCTATATTCTCTTGACTCATTTGATTTCTAAGCTGTGTAGCATTTAATAAAATACTCGAATCATGCTGCTGGCGAACAACTTCTTTGAGTTCCCATTCAGTAACTACTTTATTAAAATGTCTTTCTAAATAGTCCGAATCTAAAGCAGGACTTATTGTCAAATGAACTGGTGGAAGTTGAGCCGGATCTCCAACAAGTAATAATTTACAGTTAGACCCTGCATCTACGTATTGCATTAGATCATCTAATAAAGAGCCGTTTTCAAATAGCTTGGTATTTTGTCTATCATCACCAATCATAGAAGCCTCATCAACAATAAAAAGGGTGTTTTTAAACTTATTAGGCTTTAATAAAAACTTAACCCCCGCACCCTTTTCAACTTTCGTATAATATATTTGTTTATGTATTGTAAAAGCTTTTTTATTTGAATATCCTGCAATTACTTTTGCAGCTCGTCCAGTCGGCGCCATTAAAACAGATTTGAATTTTACTTCAATTAAAAATTTTACTAAATGCCCTATTAAAGTGGACTTCCCTGTACCAGCATAACCTTTAAGCAGATATAAAACTTGTTTTTCTTGAGTAAAAAGAAAGTCCACAATCGAACCCATCCAAAACTTTTGAGAGGATGTCGCCTGAAATGGAAACTTATTGCTAAGTAAAAATTTAAAATCTGGGGAATTCATTATTAAATAATATTTTGGAAAGATAATTCATTTCCTAAATACTTTCATGAATAAAAAAAAATTGTAGATTTGTTTATAGATAAAAACATAATAATGAAAATTGCACTACAAATATTCCTTTGGATTTTAATTGTTTTTTTTAGTTACAAAATTTATGATTCTGTTAATGGACCGATCAATTTTAATGAAACAAAAAATGACCGTTATACAGATGTAATTTATCGCCTAAAAGAAATTAGAAAAGCCCAAATTGCTCATAAAGATGTGAAAGGTTTTTATGCAAATAACTTTGATAGTTTAATTAATTTTATTGATAATGGAATTTTTACTCTAATTCAAAAACGTGATTCTAGTTATTTAGAATACGACAAGGCTTATCGAATCGATATGTTAAAAGAAGTAATTGTTATTGATACACTTGGTTTCATTCCAGTTAAAGATTCTTTATTTAGAAATTCAACTGATTACACTGAACTAAGTAAAGTTCCAGTTAAAGGTGTTGATGAAACATTCTCTATTAAAGCTGATGTCATCGAGAAAAATGGGTACAGAGTTCCTGTATTTGAAGTTAAAATTTCAAAAAATATAATCCTTTTTGATCAAAATAAAGATTTAATTAAACAGGAAAATGAAACAATTTCTGTTGATGGAGTTAATGGTCCTGATATTATTCTAGGTTCACTAACAGATGTTAGTGAAAATGGTAACTGGCCTTCTATATTTGATGCTCCTAAAAATTAAAAAACATAAACCAAACGAGTTATCCATTCTTATTCTCAGTAATGGATTTTCTTTTTGTACCCAACAAAAGTCAGTTTTTCTTCCTAAAAATAATTCAAACGTTTTTGATGTTGATATTGTATCAAAATTTCTTGACGAGCAAAACTTAGTGTTTGATATAGTTCATGTAATACAAATAAGTACTGCTTCAACAATAGTTCCTGAAGAAATGTTTGATAATCAAAATGCCGCTTTTTATTTATCCAAAGGAATCAATTTAAAAAATAACGAGCAAGTAGTCTTCGATGTATTAAAACCATATAATCAAGTTATTGTATATCCCGAACCTTCAAATACTATGGAAGTATTGAAAAAATTATTTCCAAATTTGAAGTCTAAACATGCCACTTCTATTTTGTTAGGTCCTCTAAATCAATTTTCTATGGGAACTCCAAAGAAAAAACTCTTTGTTCATCTAAGAGATGGAGCTTTTGATTTATTTCTTTTTCAAAGTTCACAATTATTATTTTTTAACTCATTTAAACAAAATAATATTGATGAATTTTTATATTATCTTTTTTATATTACGGAGCAATTTTATTTGAATACCGAGAACTTTAAACTTGCATTTTTAGGCGAATATGAATGCTACAAAGAATACTATGAAGGAGTTCAAAATTATCACAATGATATTATTTTTTTAGATGTCCCTTCCGAGAATAGTCATTCAAAACATCCAGTACCTTTTCTTGAAAATAAAGTAGCTTAATGCGAATTATATCAGGACACTTGAAGGGCAGACGTGTCATAGCTCCGAAGAAATTACCCGTAAAACCAACAGCTGACCGTTCTAAAGAAGCTTTATTTAATATACTTGCCAATTGGTATGAATTTAGTGAAATTAAAGTGTTGGATTTATTTTCAGGCACAGGTAATATCAGCTATGAATTTGGATCTAGAGGTGTGCAAGATATTGTAGCTGTAGATCACAATAAATTTTGTGCTCTTTTTATTGAACAAACAGCTTCATACTTGGAACTTAATATTAATGTTAATTGTCGAAACGTTTTCGAGTTTCTTAAAAAACCACAACAAGGATTTGATATAATATTTGCCGACCCACCTTACGACTTATCTCTAACAGATTTTAAAAATATTATTAACTTAGTTTTTAAAGGAAATTGGCTAAATAAAGATGGACAATTAGTTGTAGAACATTCTAAACAATATAAATTAGATCATCACTCCAATTTTGAATCATCAAGAAATTATGGAAATACTTCATTTAGTTTTTTTGAATAAAAAAGCAGGCCATAAGCCGGATTCTGTCTTGCCTTATCATTTATCTAGGCTTTTGATTACTCAAAAGCTCGAACCGCCTACCCTTTTACATCGAGCGAGTAGCTCTCATACGTAAATATACTTGGCGTTGCACCGTATAGAGTTTACATGATTTCACTACAGCATTACCTGTACATACTTTCTGTTGCACTTGTCCTATTCGCCTAAACGAATGACGGGTGTTACCCGCTATACTACTCTATGGTGTCCGGACTTTCCTCTCCTCATCTATGACGAGCAGCGATAAGAGACCTGCTGAAACAAAGGTACATATTATGTTAATAATTTAGGTGTTATTTTGCAACAGTATAGTCAAATATAAGTCTAGTTTTTTTACTTTTGTTAATATGAAGCCGTTTGTAGTATCTGCACTAAAATACCGCCCTCAACAATTCGACGATGTTGTTGGTCAACCTGCGATTACACAATCTCTAAGTAATGCTATCGCTAATAATAAACTACCTCAAGCATTACTTTTTTGTGGTCCTAGAGGGGTCGGTAAAACTACATGTGCTCGTATTTTAGCTAAACAAATTAATAGTAAAGATTATAAAAACATAGATTCAGAACAGGATTTTGCTTTCAATATTTTTGAACTTGATGCAGCTTCAAATAATTCTGTAATTGATATTCGGAATCTAAATGATCAAGTTAGAATTCCTCCCCAAACTGGAACCCATAAAGTGTATATCATTGATGAAGTTCACATGCTTTCTTCAGCTGCTTTCAATGCATTTTTAAAAACATTGGAAGAACCACCTAAACATGTAATTTTTATTTTGGCTACCACAGAGAAACATAAAATAATCCCTACAATACTTTCGCGTTGTCAAATCTTCGAGTTTAAAAGAATTACAACAAGTGACACACAAAAGTATTTGATTGATTTAGCCCAAAAACAGGGAGTCTTATACGAAGAGGAAGCTCTTCATTTAATTGCTCAAAAAGCTGATGGTGCAATGAGAGATGCATTGTCTATTTTTGATCGAATGAGTAGTTTTTGTAATCAAAACCTTACATCAACTGATGTTGCGAAGAACCTTAATATTCTAGATAAAGTTACTTATCTGGAATTCACAGATTTACTTATTCAAAATAATATTCCTGATTGTTTAATCATGTTCGACAAAATCATTCAAAAGGGTATTGAAGGAAATCATTTCATATCAGGTCTTGCTTCACATTTTAGAGATTTATTGATTAGTAAAGATCAAAAAACAATCCCATTACTTGAAATAAGTGAGAGCATGCATGGAAAGTATGCTGATCAAGCTCAACAACTCTCGTTAGGTTATCTTCTTGATGCAATAGATTTGGCAAATGACTGTGAATTAAATTTCAAAAACAGTTATAACAAAAGACTTCATGTTGAACTCTGTACAATGCAACTAGCTTCACTCCACTTCGATGGAGAAAAAAAAAAGGAACGATAATTCCAACACATAAACTAAAGTCTTTACAAAACACCATCCTAAGTTCTATAAATACAAAATGTATAACTAAGCCATATGATCAGGACTCTGAAAATAATACGGTTAATGAGATTGAAATTACACCTAAAGAAAAACCTGTAATTGTTAAATCTTTTATTGAAAAGGGTGTTCTTGAAACCAATCAAATTTCTAGCTTATCAATTTCAAGTATTAAACGAAAAAAAGAATGGGAGGAACAACAAAAACCTATTGAAAAGATAAAAGATTTACCAGTTAAAGCATTCACAGAAGAGGTCCTTTTAAATTTTTGGAATAGTTACAAGGATAGAAAGTTTAAAAAAGGAGATCAAAACATAGCTTCACTACTTAACATAAGTAAGCCCAAGCTTAGTGGCAAATCAACTGTATGGTTTAGCGTTCCCTCAGACATTAATAAAATAGAATTGGAACGTGAATTCACTGAATTCCTTCCATATTTAAGAGAAAATCTTGAAAATTATGACTTGATGATTGAGGTTGATGTTGATCAACAAAGTGAAAAAAACTTCATTTATACTTCGGAAGAAAAGTACGAAAGATTAAAACAAATAAATCCTGTTATTGATTTGTTGCGTCAGGAATTTGATTTAGATGTTTAAAAGTAGTTTTTAATGATAATATTTTTTATACATCATCTCAATCATACCGTCAGAAAGCCCTATTTTGGGTACAAAAACTTTTGTAGCTCCACTCCATTTTAAAGCTTTAAGATATATTTCTAATGCTGGTAAAATTACATCAGCACGATCTAGATTTAGATTATATTTAATTACCCTTTCTTGGTACGATAGCTTTTTTAAATCTTCATAAAAAGAATTAAGTTTTAAATATGTAAGTGGTTTACCGTCTTTGGTGTTCGAAAGTTTAAAAACTTTATTAATATTTCCGCCTGAACCTAGAAGTTTTATTTTCTCAATACCTTTTGTATGTGTTTCAATCCATCTTTCGACTTGAACCCAAATATTTTTATTTACCATATTATTAATCATTCGTAGAGTTCCTATTTTGAATGATTTAGAAACAGTGCGCTTCCCATTTATTAAGAGACTAAACTCAGTACTCCCTCCACCAACATCTACGTAAAGGTAATTTGAATTATGACCTTGATCATCTAAAATAGTAGTAAATGAAATGATTTCAGCTTCCTTTTGCCCATCTATGACTTCAATCTTAATTCCAGTCTTTTTATAAACTTTCTTTATGAGTTCATCTGCATTATTAGACTCTCTTACAGCTGAAGTTGCACATGCCATATAATGATTAACTCCATTGATTTCCATTATTAATTTAAAAGCTCTCATTGCTTTTAAAATACGTTTCATATTTTTACTAGATATTTTACCAACAGTAAAAGAATCTTCTCCTAATCTAATTGGAACTCGAATCATTTCACACTTCATAAAAATAGGATACTCCCCGTCTACTTGAACTACATTTGAAATTAGTATTCTGATTGCATTAGAACCTATATCAATTGCAGCTAATTTTTTTACTTTCATTCAGATAATTGAGATTTAAAGTATTCATACATTTTCCATTGTGAACGAAATGGTTTTTCGTTTGTTACTTTAAATTTATTTTGAACTGAACCATTCAAAATTCTAGCTTTAACATTGTCTTTCCAGCTAATCATAAAGGTATCTAAAAGCTGTTTTTGTAAATCTAAATCATAAATAGGACAAGCTACCTCTACTCTATTATGGATATTTCTAGTCATTAAATCTGCAGATGAAATATACATTTTAGGAGAACCATCGTTTTCAAAAATATATACCCTTGGGTGTTCCAAATATTTATCGACAATACTAATAACCTCAATGCGTTCGCTCATTCCTTTAATTCCAGGTATTAAACAACAAATCCCACGAATAATCATATGAACTTCTACTCCTGAATTACTTGCTTCATAGAGTTTGTCTATAATCTTGTAATTAGTTATACTGTTGAGTTTCAGCTTAATTTTAGCAGGCTTACCAACTACCGCATTTTCAATTTCCTTATCAATCAGTTTATTCAAAACTGATGCAGTATAATGGGGAGAAACTATTAAGTGCTTATAACTTTTAATTTTGAAATTAACTTCAAAAAAGCCAAAGACCTTGCCTACGTCTTTCAAAACTTTTTGATGCGCTGTAAACAAGGTATAGTCTGTATATATTTTGGCGGTAGTTTCATTAAAATTTCCGGAGCTAATAAACCCATAACGTTTTAATTTACTCCCCTCTTCTCTTTCAATAAGACATATTTTAGTATGAACTTTTAATCCAGGAACTCCGAAAATAAGTTGAACTCCGGCAGCTTCGAGCCTTTCAGCAAAAATGATGTTATTTTTTTCATCAAAACGAGCCTGCAATTCAATTTGAACGGTTACTTTTTTTCCATTTTTAGCTGCATTAATTAAAGAACTTACTACTTGCGAGTTTTGAGATAAGCGATATAAAGTAATTTTAATGGTTTTAACCTTTGGGTCTAGTGCAGCTTCTCTTAAAAATTTTATAACATAGTAATAATTATGATAGGGTGCGTAAAGTAAGTAATCCTTTTCAGCAATATCTTTTAGAATGTTACCCTCAAGACGCAAACCTTTAATTTCTAGTGGGTTAACTGCTGGATATAATAGATCGTCTCTATTTAAGCTAGGAAAATTCATATAATCTCTCCTGTGGTGATATTTACCACTTGGAATAAGACTGTCTGTTGATGAAATTCCCATTTTTTTCATAATAAAAAGAAGGGTGCTTTTATTAATGGTTTTATCATAAACTAAACGAACAGGATCACCAATCATTCTTTCTTTAACGCTATTTCGTATTTTTTCTACATAACTTTTACCGACATCTTCTTCTAGATCAAGCTCAGCGTCACGGGTTATTTTTACCATGTGAGCTTCAATTGAAGTATAGTTAAACATATTGAAAATCAAATGAAAATTATATCGAATCAAATCATCCAACATCATTACAAACTGTTTTCCTCCTACCTTAGGAAGAACAACAAAACGATCCAATTGCTTTGGTAATTCGATAAGTGAGTACATAGGTTTAATCTCACCATGATCCTCAATTTCGAGTGTAATAACCATAAAAGCATTGTTATCACTTAAATCTTGTTCTTTTTCATGCAAAACAACAGTTACCAAAGCTGGTGCTACTTTGTCAATAAAAAATTGATTTAAAAAAATTTCTTGCCCAGGACTTACTTCTTTTTCATTAATAAAAATGATGTTTTCTTCATAAAGTTCATCTTCAATATTTTGAAGTATTAATAAGCTTTCACGTTGCTGATCAATTACTAACTTAGTTATTTTTTCCAATAATTCAGTTGCAGCGATACCTCCAAGTGCTTTTTTACCTGTTAAGTTTGATTGAGAAATACGTTTGATTGTCGCAAATCGAACTTGAAAAAATTCATCTAAATTATTCGAAAATATTCCTAAAAAGCGAAGACGTTCTATCAAAGGAACAGTTTGTTCGGAAGCCTCTTGTAATACACGAGCATTAAAATCAAGCCAACTTTTTTCTCTGTTTATATAGGATGAAGATTGTAATTCTTTCATAAATAATTTGAAGATTAATTGTGTTAAAAATCAACTTTATATCCCTAGGGTGCTAAGCGTACTGCTGTCCATTTATTATTTTTATTTAGGGAAAATTCCATTCGATCGTGCAAACGATTCGGTCTTCCTTGCCAAAATTCAATAGTTTTAGGAACAATTAAATATCCACCCCAATGATCGGGGCGCATTGGATTCTGCTTTTCAAATTGAGTTTCTAAGTAATCAAGTCTTTTTTCTAAAAACAAACGATCTTCAATGGGCTGACTTTGAGGAGAAACTATAGCTCCAATTTGACTTCCTTTTGGTCTTGAGTAAAAATAATTATCTGAGGTTTCCAAAGAAACTTTTTGTGCAATTCCTTTGATTAATATTTGACGCTCCATTGCAGGCCAAAAAAAACTTAAACCAACCTTATGATGTGATTCAATAGCTAGACCTTTTTGGCTCTTGTAATTTGTGTAGAAAATAAAGCCCTCAGAACTAAACTGCTTCAGCAAAACTACTCTGCTTTTTGGGAAACCATCTAAACCTAGAGTGGCTATACTCATAGCGTTGGCTTCTTCAACATCTCGATGAGTATCTGCAGCATCAAACCAGTCCTTAAATAAATCAATAGGATGCATTGATTTTTTATCATCATTTAAAGAACCTTTTTCATAGGACTTCCTTAAATATCCTATATCTTTTTCTTCCTTCATAATCGCAAGTTACGATAACCCATAAAGAAAATTAAATTTTAATGCTTGAAAGGAAAATAAATTAGATTAATCCAATTAGAAAAAAACTTTTATATGTCAAAAAGCTTCCCATCTTCGGATAAAAAAACATTATTGAAAAATGCTTGAGCTTCTTCTTTAAAAAGGTTTTGATTACTATATCGAGTTGAATAATGGCCTAAAATTAAACCGCCAACATTGGCTTTAGCTGCAATTTTAGCTGCCTCCCCCGCGGTGCTGTGTTTTGTTTTTAAAGCTAAATATTTGTGACTTTCTAGAAAAGTAGATTCGTGATAAAGCATGGTCGCATTTTCAATTATAGGTATAATATCTTCATTGTAAGCAGTATCACTACAAAAAGCATATGACTTTACAGGATCCGGATCTAAAGTCAAAATTAAGTTGGAAATTATTTTCCCGTCCAAATCTGTGAAATCTTGCCCAGACTTAAGGTTTTCCATATCACAAACCTCAACTCCATAATCATTAGTAGCTTGAATATTAATTTTACGAGGTCCTACTTGTTCTTCAAACAAGTATCCGTTAGTATAAACTCTGTGGTCTAGAGGAATTGTCGAAACCCTAATCTTCTCATCCTCCAGAACAACTGTTGATTCGGATGAATCAAGTTCATGAAAATACAAAGGATAATCTGTCCATGACTTTGTCAATTTGAGCTGAAGGGTTATTATCTCCTTAATTCCTTTTGGTCCATAAATATTTAATTTAGCTTCTCTTCCCAATAAACGAAATGTACTTATCAAGCCGATTAAGCCATAAAAATGATCTCCATGCAGATGAGAAATGAATATGTGTTGAATACGTACAAATTTAACCCCAAGCTTCCGTAGTTGCATCTGTGTTCCTTCACCACAATCAATAAGAATTAAATTTCCTTTAATTTCTAAAAGCTGCGCGGTAGTTTGAGCGTTTTTACGAGGGGTAGCTGCATTACAGCCAATGATTGTAAGTTTCATATAACTAAAATCCTAAGTCTCGTTGAATGCGTTCAAATTGAATGAAATTGAATGCCTCTTCTATAGTCGGAACAAAGATCCAAGATTCTGGTAAATCAGCATATTGTTTTGGCAAGGCAACAAATACCATTGAATAATTTTCTTTTTTAAAAAAATCATAATAACTCTTCAAAAATTTTTGGTTTTCATTAAGATTTCCAAGAAATAAGAAATTTAAAACAATATCATGATTAATAACCTCTTTTCCAAAAGAAGCAAAAATACTTTTTGGGTTAATTATTTGGTCTAAACCTATATCTAAGACAAGGATGCTGTTCTCTGTTCTTGAAATCATTAGACTGGTATCATTATTTTTGAAGCAAGTAAGTAAATTACAGCCATTCGGATTGCAACTCCATTTTCTACTTGATCAAGTATAATCGCTTGATCAGAATCTGCAACTTGAGAACTGATTTCTACACCTCTGTTTATTGGACCAGGGTGTAAAACAACTATTTCTTTATTTAAACTTTTAAGAAGCGGTAGACTTAAACCATAGAGCTGTGTGTATTCTCTAATTGAAGGGAAATAACTTTTATCCGTCCGTTCGTTCTGAACACGCAACATATTGGCAGCATCACACCATTGAAGTGCTTTTTTAAGATTTAATTCTATTTTTACATCTAGAGACTCATAATCTTTGGGTATTAGACTCTTTGGTCCACACAATTTAACTTCTGCTCCAAGTTTCTTTAGTGCAAAAATATTAGAAAGGGCTACCCGAGAATGTAAAATATCACCAACAATTACTATTTTCTTACCAGCAACTTCTCCAAACTTTTCGCGAATCGAAAATGCATCAAGTAAAGCTTGCGTTGGGTGCTCGTGTGTACCATCTCCAGCATTAATAATGCAAGCATCCACATTTTTAGATAAAAATGAAGCAGCTCCTGGATTGGGATGACGTATCACAACCATATCAACCTTCATCGCTAAGATATTATTTACGGTATCTATTAAAGTTTCCCCTTTCTTAACAGAAGATTGTGCTGCAGAAAAATTTATCACATCAGCACTTAAACGTTTTTCAGCCAATTCAAAAGAAAGCTTAGTTCGTGTACTATTTTCATAGAAAAGATTGGCAATTGTAATATCTCGAAGTGTAGGAACTTTCTTTATTTTTCTATTAATAACTTCCTTAAAGTGATCAGCAGTTTGAAAGATCAAATGAAGATCATCTTCTTTGAGATACTTAATTCCTAGTAAATGGTTTACACTTAATTCACTCATGGGGTTTCTTTAATCAAATATACAGCATCTTCATTTGTTATCTCTTTCCATTTAACCTCAACCTTATCATTTTGTAAGGAATCTATTTGTCGTCCTACATAATCAGGTTGTATTGGAAGATGACGACTGAATCGACGGTCAATAAAGATTAATAATTCTATTTCCCTAGGACGACCATAAGATTCAATTGCAGTTAGAGCCGCTCGAATACTTCGTCCTGTATATAAAACATCATCTATAAAAACAATACACTTATCTTCAATCAACACATTCATTTGTGATGCATTTGCAGCATGAGGCTTATCTGTTCTTCTAAAATCATCTCGAAAAAATGTTATATCGAGTTTTCCATGAATAATTTCAGTTACTCCATAATGATTAGAAAGTAAATTTATTAATCGATCTAAAACAAAAGCTCCCCTTGGTTGAAGTCCTACAAGTACCGTTTTAGAAAAGTCTGTATGTTTTTCTATTAATTGACAAGCAAGGCGATGCAGCAGAATATCAATTTGATGCTCATTAAGAAGTAACTTAGGATGCATTTCTTTTTTTTTAATATTACAAAAATATTATTTTTTATCTAGTCCAGTTGATTTATGAGTATAAAAAAACCCCCTTTAATTAAAGGAGGTTTTTAGTATAAAAGCTAAAAAGTTTATTTCCCATCCATTTTTTGTTTCAAATCAGCTAGAGCGTCTAAGTCTCCAAGTGTAGTCTTATCAGAATTACTTGCAGCAATTTTCTTAGTTGCTTTACGTATGTTATTACGTTCTTCTTCTTTGAAAAGAGCTGTATGAGATGCTACAACTCTTTTGAATTCTTTGTTAAACTCAATTATTTTGAATTCGATTTCTTCACCCAATCCGAGTTTACTTCCATCTTCTTTTTCAAGGTGACGAGAAGGAATAAAAGCAACAACGTGTTCGTTGAAGTTAATAGTAGCTCCTTTGTCAACAATTTCAGATAATTCAGCTTTGTGTTTGGTGTTTAAAGCAAATTCAGCTTCATACTTATCCCATGGATTGTCCATTGTTTGTTTGTGACCTAAACTTAATTTACGTCCTACAACATCCAATTCAAGAACTAATACTTCGATTGTGCCACCAACAGTTAAAATTTCTGATGGGTGCTTAACTTTCTTAGTCCAAGATAAATCAGAGATATATACTAAGCCGTCAATTCCTTCTTCTAACTCGACAAATACACCAAAGTTTGTGAAATTCCTTACAATTCCAGAATGCTTAGATTGTATGGGATATTTATTAGTAATATCAGTCCAAGGATCTTGTGTCAATTGCTTGATACCTAGAGACATTTTACGAGTCTCGCGATCTAAGGTTAAGATAACTGCTTCAACTTCGTCTCCAACTTTAACGAAATCTTGAGCAGAGCGTAAGTGAGTAGACCAAGACATTTCAGAAACGTGAATTAGGCCTTCAACACCATCTTCAATTTCTATAAATGCACCGTAATCAGCTATTACAACTACTTTGCCTTTTACTTTTTGTCCTTCTTTAATAGCATCTCCTAATTGATCCCAAGGGTGAGCGCTCAATTGTTTTAATCCAAGTTGGATTCTAGATTTGTTATCATCAAAGTCTAAAATTACCACATTGAGCTTTTGGTCTAATTCCAAAATCTCATTTGGATGATTGATACGACTCCATGAAAGATCAGTAATGTGGATTAATCCATCTACACCTCCAAGATCAATAAACACTCCGTAAGAAGTAATATTTTTAACTGTACCCTCAAGAACTTGACCTTTTTCAAGTTGTCCTATAATTTCTTTTTTCTGTTCTTCGATATCTGCTTCGATCAATGCTTTGTGAGATACTACAACGTTTTTGAATTCTTGATTAATTTTAACCACTTTGAATTCCATTGTTTTATTCACGTACTGATCGTAGTCTCGAATTGGTTTAACATCGATTTGAGATCCTGGTAAAAATGCTTCGATTCCAAAAACATCTACAATCATTCCACCTTTAGTTCTGCATTTAACAAAACCATTTACAATTTCACCTTTATCATGAGCATTGTTTACACGATCCCATGCTTTGATAACTCGAGCTTTGCGATGAGAAAGAATCAATTGGCCTGTTTTGTCTTCACGTGCATCAACGATAACCTCAACTTTATCTCCAACCTTGAGGTCTGGATTGTATCGGAACTCGTTTAAAGAAATAACTCCTTCTGACTTTGCATTGATGTCTATGATCGCTTCACGCTCTGTCATAAAGACTACTGTTCCGTCAATCAAGTCTTCGTCTGCTGTGTCTACAAAGTTATCTTTCACTAATGTTTCAAACTCTAATAATTGAGCATCTTCGATTACGTCGATACCTTCTTCATAGTTATGCCAGTTAAAATTTGTTAGAAAATCTTCTGCGTTGTTTGCAGTTGTTTGTGCTTGGGCTTCTTGTGGAGCAACTTGCTCATTAACCTCTTGTGGTGTGGTGGTCTCTTCAGACATTGCTGATGAATATTTGTATTCCGCTGTTTTATAGAACTTTAGACGAAAAGCAACAGAAGTTGTTGTTAATTTGATTTAGCTACCCTCGCTCTATTTAATCATAAGAGTGTGCAAATGTAATAATAATCTGTTGATAGACAAAGTTCCAACTGATATTTTATATCTGCCATTGGGTTGTTTTGACTAACCATACTAACGGTTAAACATAAATTACAACTCCAAAAAATAAACAACTTTTATGGAACTTCATAAATCAATCGAATCGTT
>MDSY01134346.1_pt1 | contig 14191 bp, 13 predicted proteins | sample 811131 | NCBI WGS metagenome assembly MDSY01 (sample SAMN05326643, study PRJNA326480) | marine metagenome | isolation source: seawater | place: Atlantic Ocean: South West | collected 2010 | reverse complement strand
TATTTAATTGGAGGAAACAATGAAATGACTAATCTAGATATAGTAAAATCAATAATTAAAGAAGTTGATAAAAAAATGGGTAGAAATAAATCTTCAAAAGATTTGATTGTATTTGTAGAGGACAGAAAAGGTCATGATTTTAGATATGCAATTGATTTTTCAAAAATTAAAAATAAATTAGGTTGGAGTCCTAATTATAATTTTGATCTTTGTATAAAAGAAACAATTGATTATTACCTTAAAAATAAATAAAAATGAAAGTACTTTTATTAGCTGGGGGATATGGTACAAGATTGTCTGAAGAAACAGAAATAAAACCAAAACCAATGGTTGAAATTGGAGGAAAACCAATTTTATGGCATATAATGAAAACATATTCATATTATGGTTTTAATGATTTTGTTATTTTGTTAGGATATAAAGGATATACCATAAAAGAATATTTTACTAATTACTATTTACATCAAAGCGATATAAAAATCGATTTAAAAAGTGATAAAATAGAGATTATTAAGAATAATTCTGAACCATGGAGAGTTACTCTTCTTGATACAGGGCAAAACACAATGACAGGTGGACGAATTAAAAGAGCTCAAAAATTAATTGGAAATAATTCTTTCATGTTGACCTACGGAGATGGTGTGGGAAATATTAACATCAATGAATTGATAAAATTTCACAATAATCATGGTAAAATATTGACTCTGACTTCTGCTCAGCCAGATGCAAGATTTGGAGCTTTAGAAATTTCTTCTCAAAATAAAGTTACAAGTTTTAAAGAAAAACCAAAAGGTGATGGAAGTTGGATTAATGCTGGTTTTTTTGTTTGTGAACCTAAGATTTTTGATTATATAAAGAATGGAGATGAAACTATTTTCGAACAAGAGCCTTTAATTAAATTAGCTGAAAATGGTGAGATTTATACTTATAAACATAAATCATTTTGGATGCCTATGGATACTGTTAGGGATAAAAATATTTTAAATAAATTAATTTTAAATGGCAAAGCTCCTTGGGTAAAATGGTAGAATATGTTTAAAAATACTTATAATAAAAAGAAAGTTTTAGTTACAGGTCATACAGGTTTTAAGGGCTCGTGGTTAACGACATGGTTATTAAATTTAGGTTCAGAAGTTATAGGTTATTCAAATAAAGTTTTAACTGAACCATCTCATTTTTCTAAACTAGATATTAAAGACAAGATAATTCATGAAATAGGAGATGTAAGAGATTTCAAAAATTTTTATAGAGTTATTGATAAACACAAACCACAATTTATATTCCATTTAGCTGCACAACCATTAGTTAGGGAATCATTTTTGAATCCTTTAGAAACTATTGAAACAAATTCAATAGGCGTTGCAAATATTCTAGATATTGCTAGAAAAAAATCTTTTATAAAATCCTTAGTGATTATAACTAGTGATAAATGTTATGATAATGTCGAATGGATCTGGGGTTACAGAGAGAATGATACACTTGGAGGAGAAGATCCTTATAGCGCATCGAAAGGATGTGCTGAAATTATAGCAAATACATATATGAAATCTTTTTTTCAAGATTCTGAAACCTTTGTCGCTACTGTGAGAGCTGGAAATGTTATTGGGGGGGGAGATTGGGCTAAAGATAGAATTGTACCTGATTCTATGATTGCTTGGTCTAAAAATAAAGAGGTAAAAGTCAGAAGCCCTTACTCTACTAGACCATGGCAACATGTTTTAGAACCATTAAGCGGTTATTTACAATTAGGTTCTGAGTTATATTTAAGAAATAAGAAATGTAAAAATCAGTCTTATAATTTAGGTCCAAATTCTGATGTTAATAAAACTGTAGAGGAATTACTTATTCAAATGAAAAACAATTGGGATTCGGTAAGATGGAAGATTATTGTTCCTAAATCATTAAACATGAAAGAAGCTGGATTATTAAAGTTATCTTGTGATAAAATTAATAATCATTTAGAATGGTATACTACTTTAGATTTTAATAAAACTATAGAATTAACTGTTTTGTGGTATAAAGAGTTTTATTCTCAAAATAAAAATAGATCAACATTAGACTTAACACTAGATCACATAGATCAATATTGCAAAATAGCTAAATCCAAAAAGTTAAAGTGGAGTCTTTAAAAAATAATAAAAAACTAATTCAAGATGTGGTTATTACCCCATTGAATCAAATATTTGATAATAGGGGAGCTGTTTTTCATGTAATGAAAAATAATTCTATTGGATATAATGGTTTTGGTGAAGCTTATTTTTCAAGGATAAATGAAAATGTTACTAAAGGGTGGAAATATCATAAAAAAATGACACAAAATTTTAGTATTCCTTATGGAAAACTTAAGTTAGTTTTATTTGATGATAGAGATTTATCAGTTACAAAAGGAGTTATAAATGAAATAATACTTGATGATTCAAAAAATTATAAACGGGTGACTATTCCAAAAAATATTTGGTATAGTTTTAAATGTATAAGTAAAGATTATTGTTTATTGTTAAATATTTCAAATTTAACACATGATCCAAATGAGTGTAAAATTTTAGATTTAAATAATAAATTTATATCATATAAATGGAATTAATAAAAATAAAATAAAGTTGAAAACTAATATTGATTTTTCTAGACCTGATTTTGTTTTTATGTTAGTTTGGATTTTTCCTCTAATTCTGTTGCAATTTTTTGAAATGAGTTTTTTTCTTCAAATTGAAAAAATAACTTATTTACTTATTATTGGAAATATTATTAGTTTTTATCTGATTTATAGTTTTACTAAGAGAGTAGTTAAGAATAAAAGAATCAATAAAATTGATAATATATTTCATGATATTTCAAAAATCAAAAATTTTATTAAATTTTTATTTATTATTTGGGGGTTTTTTTATTTGATATCAATATTATATTCCAACGGTCTTCCTTTATTCTGGATTCTTTATGGTTCTAGCTTATCATATGTTGATTTTGGTATTCCTACAATAACTGGTTTTTTAAATATGATTAGAGCATTCATGTCTGTTTTAGCTTTAATAATTTGGTTTAAAACAAAAGAAAAAAAATATTTTTTATTAATTTTCTTTTTATTAGTTTCAGCATTTATTTTTGAAGCTTCAAGGGGAAATGGACTAGTTTTATTACTTCATATAGTTGGTTGTTACTTTTTGTTTTTTAGATTTGGGAAATTACAGATTTTTAAACTTTCAATATCTATCTTATTGCTGATATTGTTTTTAGGTATTATTGAACAATATAGGTATTTAAGAACTGAATCTTATAATATTGAAGAAAAGTATGAAGATATTGAGTTTTTAAATTCAAGTTTTGGATCTTTAAGATTATATGCTATTCCAGCTATTTTATATGTGACAACTCCAGTTCAAAATTTGAATTATTCCCTTATTGATCAAAGACCTGCTGTTAATTACCCTTACCATTCTATTCAATCATTAGTGCCTACTTTTATAAGATCAAAGATTTTCTCAGAAAATGAAAAAGATTATGGAGATTTGTTATCGGAAGCATATAATACAACAAGTCATTACACTCCTCTAATTAGAGATTTTGGTGTTTTTATTTCTTTTATAATAACTATAATTATTCAAATAATAGTCAGTATTTTTCACATAAAATCAAAATTCAGTAATAGTAAATTTCATTTTTTAACTTATCCAGCTTTATTTATGAGTGTTGTGCTTACTCCATTTAATTTATTTTTTACATCATTAGTTGTAGTTTTTTATCCTATTTTATCTTATCTATTTATAAATTATAAAAAAATTATTTTAAGAATATAGATAAATTTGCTTTTTTAAAATTTAATGATTTATGAAAAATATTCCACTTGTAAGTATTGTAATAAACTGCTACAATGGTGAAAAGTTTTTGAAGAAATGTTTTCAATCAGTTTTAAATCAATCTTATAAAAATTGGGAAATAATTTTTTGGGATAATTGTTCTACTGATAGATCTAAAATTATTTTTGATTCATATAAGGATCATAGATTTAAATATTTTAAAAGTAAATTCAATGTTTCCTTAGGTCAAGCTCGTTTATGGGCAGTTAATAAATGTAAGGGTGACTTTATTTCATTTTTAGATGTTGATGATATTTGGTTTCCTAAAAAAACTGAAATTCAAGTAAAAAGAATGATGAAAGATAATTCAGCATTATCATATGGTTCAATTATTGAATTTGACAAAACTGGTATGGAATATTTGAGAAAACCTGTTCACTGTTCTGGAAAAATTTTTAAGAACCAATTACTTCAATTTGACATTAATGTTCCATCATCAATGATTAATAGAAAAATTCTTTTAGATAAAAAATTAAATTTTGATAAAAACATTTTTGCTTCTGAAGAATATTGTTTGTTTATGCAGCTTATTTTTAATGAAAAAGTAACAGTTATTAATAAGCCCTTAGCTAAATACTTTATAAGATCTGATTCTTTAACTAATCAGAAATCTCATTTGTGGGCAAAGGAAAGAGAGTATACTTTAAACTTAATTATTAAAAAATATCCTAATTCTATTTTGAAATTTCCTAAAGAATTTAAAGAAGCTTATTCTAGAGCTTATTATTATAGAGCTAGACATGCAATGTTTAAAAAAGAAAAAACAAAAGCTATTCAAAATATGAGAAAAATATGTTTTAATAATTTAAGATACTTCTTTCTTTATTTACTATTATTTTTTCCTGATTCTGTATGGAACAGAATTCATGAAATAAAAAATAGAAGATCTTAATATTATATACATCATTTCAAAAGTATCTTTATATTTGCCTAAATTTTAATTTGATGAAAATTTTAGTAACTGGTGCTGCAGGTAATATTGGCACAAATCTTTGTAATGAATTAAAAAAAAGAGGCCATAAGGTTATAGGTTGTGATTTATTTAATACGGAAAGGGATAATTATATTCGTTGTGATGTGAAGCATTACAGACAACTTAAACAAATTTTTGATGATCACGGTAAATTTGATTTTGTTTATCATTTGGCTGCTGAATATGGTAGATGGAATGGTGAAGCATATTATGAAAATTTATGGATGACAAATATGGTTGGAACAAAAAATATTTTGGATTTTCAAACAAAACTTGGTTTTAAATTAATATTTTTTTCATCGTGTGAAGTTTATGGTGATTATGAAGGTTTTATGAAGGAAAGTGTAATGTCTGATAATGTAATTTCAGATACATATCAAATGAATGATTATGCAATTACAAAATGGGCAGGTGAATTAATGTGTTTGAATTCTACAACAATGTTTGGTAATGAAATTGTTAGAGTTAGACCACTTAATTGTTATGGTCCTCATGAACATTATACCCCATATAGAGGATTTATCCCAAAATTTATTTACCTATCCTTAACCAAAAAACCCTATACAGTTTATAAAGGACATAAACGAATTATTGATTATGTTGAGGATTCATGTTTTACATTTGCAAATATTTCTGAAAATTTTGTTCCAGGAGAAGTATACAATGTTGGTGGGAAAGTGGAATGGGAAATGGATATTAAAGAATATTCTGATATAGTTCTTAAAACCACTGGTGGTGATCCAAACTTAGTAACCTATAAAGAATCTGAAAATTTTACAACTAAAATTAAAACTGTTGATTTTTCAAAAGCAATTAAAGATTTAAACCATAATCCGTTAGTTGATCCCTACGAGGGTATTAAAAGAACAACTGATTGGATGAAAAAATCATATGATTTATAAAAAAATTCTAGTTGTTTTTGGTACTAGACCAGAAGCACTAAAAATGATTCCTTTGCTTAAAAAGCTTTCTGAAGAAAAATCAATATTTAATATAAAAGTATGTGTAACTGCTCAACATAGAGGTATGCTTGATCAAGTTCTAGATATTTTTGATGTTCTTCCTGATTATGATTTAGATCTAATGTCTAAGAATCAGACTTTATCATCAATTACTAATAAAATTCTTACGGGGATTGATTCAGTTTTATCTGATTTTAAACCTGATATTGTATTAGTTCATGGTGATACAACTACAACTTTTGCTGTATCTTTAGCTTGTTTTTATAATAAAATTCAAATTGGACATGTAGAGGCTGGTCTTAGAACTTTCAATTTAAACTCACCATGGCCAGAAGAATTTAATAGACAGATTACATCAAAGATTGCAAATATACATTTTGCTCCTACAAATGAGTCAAGGAATAATTTAATTAAAGAAAGAATTAATTCTAAGAACATTATTGTTACTGGAAATACGATAATAGACACACTTTATTTAGCTTTAAAAAAAATTAAAAATGAAAAGTTAGATCTTAAGTTTAAAAAAGAATTTCCTTTTGGTTTTAAAAAAAAAATCATTTTAATTACAGCACATAGAAGAGAAAATTTTGGTAAAGGTTTTATTAATATTTGTAACTCTTTGGAACAACTATCAAAAAAATATAATAATATAAATTTTATTTATCCAGTTCATTTAAATCCAAATGTTAAAAAAATAGTTGAACAAAAATTATCTAATATAAAAAATGTATATTTAATTAAACCATTGAATTATCTTCAATTTATTTTTTTAATGTCAGAATCATTTATTATTATGACTGATAGTGGTGGAGTTCAGGAAGAAGCCCCTTCACTTAATATACCTGTTTTAGTTATGAGAGATACAACAGAAAGACCTGAAGCAGTTAGTTTTGGGAAAGTAAAACTTGTTGGTACAAATGTTAATAAAATTATATGTGAAGTTACTAATCTTATTGAGGATATTAATTATTATAAAAGTTTCATTAAAAATATAAACCCATATGGTGATGGAACAGCTTCAAAAAAAATTGTTAAATTTTTAAAATTAAAAAAACATGTATCAAAATAGAATTAATTTAGTTTCTAAATATTTAAAAGATATAAATTTAAGTAACGACATATTAGATAGTCTTGTTGAAAAAACCATTTTGGTAACTGGAGGCGCCGGTGCTATTGGAAGTAATTTAATTATTGCATTATCTGAACTTGTTGGTAACAAAGGAAGAATAATAGTTTTAGATAATTTATCGTCAATTAAAACTAATAACCCATGGAATATCACTCCTTTATCAAATATTATGTTTGTTGAAGGCGATGTAAGAAATGATGTTGATTTAAAACGAGTATTTAAAGAAAAAATAGATATAGTTTATCATCTTGCTGCTTTTTTTGCTAATCAAAATTCTGTTGACTATCCAGAAATTTCTGCTGAGGTAGATGTTTTGGGTCATGTTAAGCTTTTAGAGTACTCCAGATTAGCAAATATTGAAAAGTTTATATATGCATCAAGTGGTTGTGCAATATATGGATCTTACGGAAAATTACCTTTAAAGGAAGATTTTATTTCAATGCATTTAACTACTCCATATCAAATTAATAAAATGACTGGAGAAATGTATAATAATTATTACTATCACAACTATAATTTACCTATTGTGAACTGTAGGTTTTTTAATTCTTATGGACCTGGTGAAGTTCCTGGCCAATATAGAAATGTTATTCCAAATTTTATTTATTGGGCGATGAAAGGAGAACCACTTCCAATCACTGGTTCAGGTTCTGAAACTAGAGATTTTACTTATGTTTTAGATTTAGTTCAGGGCCTTATAAAAACATCTTTCTATAAAGATGCCATTGGAGAAAATTTTAATTTAGCATCAGGCAAGGAAATTTCAATAAAAGATATGGCTGATCTGGTAAATAAAACTACAAAAAATAAAACTCCTATTATGTTTAAACCAGTTAGAAAATGGGATACTAAAAAAAGATTATTGGCATCAATTAAAAAAGCAGAGAAACTTATCGATTATAAACCGATTGGAAATTTTGAAGATGGATTTAATCAAAATATTAATTGGTTTAAAGAAAACTGGTCCATTATTGAAGAATTAGCTGATTTTCCTCCTGGCATAAGTAGTGCTGTTCGATAATTTTATTTGAAATGAATCAAAGGACAACATGGGTAGTTTCTGATGTTTTTTATCCAGAATCATTTAGTTCTACTGGATATTTTATGACTTCGATTGCTGAATATTTAGCAAAATATTCAAATATTTCAGTTATAACAGCTAGTCAAAATGTTAAATACAAATTAAAAGAGAAAGAAGTTTATAAAAAAATGAATATTTACAGAGTAAATAATAATAATTTAAATAAAAATAACTTAATTCAAAGGCTTTTAAAATTAATAACTCTAACTATTAAATTATCTTTTAAATTACTTTTTAAAATTAAAAATGGTGATCAAATATTTTGTGTAACAAATCCAGCATTTATTATTTTGATGATACCACTAATTAAAAAAATTAAAAAAAACATTAAGATTTCTATTCTTGTTTATGATGTTTTTCCAGAGAACTTAAGCGCTACAGATATTTGGAATAAAAATTCTTTTTTGTATAAAATAACATCTTATTTTTTTAATTATAGTTATTCACAATTTGATAATATAATAACAATAGGAAGAGATATGAAAGAAGTTTTTAAACAAAAGATTTCAAAAAAAAATCATCATAGAATTAAATTTATTACTAATTGGGCTGAGACAAATAAGGTTCAACCATTAAATAAGAATAAAAATAATATTATTAAAAAATTGAAACTCCAAAATAAAATAGTAATTCAATTTGCTGGAAATATTGGAAGAGCACAAGGTTTGGAAGAGCTAGTTTCAGTTTTTTCAAAATGTGAAAATAAAATCTTTCATTTTTTATTTATTGGGGATGGAGCTATACTAAATAAATTAAAACAATATATAAATAAAAATCAAATTAAAAATATTACTTTTTTAGGTAGTCTTCCCAGATCAGAACAAAATAATTTTTTGAATGCTTGCGATATTGGTTTAGTAACTTTAAGACAAAATATGTATGGATTAGGAGTTCCAAGTAAATCATACAATATTCTTTCAGCTGGAAAACCAATTCTTTGTATTTCAAATCCTAATAGCGAAATTGCAATGATGATTAAATCAAATAATGTTGGTTGGGTATTAGATAATAATGAGTTAAATAAAATTCCAAAATTATTTCAAAAAATTTATCGAGAAAAAAACAAATTTGATTCGATTTCTAATAATTGTAGAAAACTTGCTATGATGAATTATTCAAAAAAAGTTATTCTTGAAAAATATAAGAATCTTCTAATTTAGTCTTTTTTACTATAATCCGATATGTTTATGTGTTAAATTTGATTTTATGAAAATTATATTAACTGGAATATCTGGTTTTGTTGGCTCCTTGTTATCAAAAAAATTGAAGGAGTTAAATCATGAAGTTATTGGATTAGATAAAATAAATCCAAAACATGATAATTTTGACCATTTTATAAAGGTTGATCTTATTGAATTTAATCTAACGGAATTAATTTTAAAGAAACTTAAAAATTCTAAGTTGATTATACATTGTGCTGCAGCAAAAGGTGATTTTATGTTAACTAGTAAGGATTTTTTTAATGATAATGTTTTAGTTACTGAAACTATAAAAATAATATCTCAGAGAATTAAATGTAATAATATTATACATTATAGTACAGTGTCTGTTTATGGACATAATAATAAATTAAAGGATGAAAATTGTATTTTGAATCCAAACAATGCATATGGTGCAACTAAATTACAATCTGAAAAAATTTTAATTAAATGGCAAAAAATTGATTCTAAAAATAGAAATTTAAATATTTTAAGACCTTCTGTTATTTATGGTGAGAACAATTATGCAAATATGTTTAACTTAATTAATCAATTAAATAAGAAATACCCTATATCAATTGGAAAAGGAAATTATATTAAATCAATGATTGCCGTTGAAAATATAGTTCAAATAACAATTTTTCTAATAAATAAATTGAATGGTATTAAAATTTTTAATTGTATAGATAAACCTTATGTTAATTTATCTGAAGTAATAAATTATATTTGTGAAATTAAAGGATTTAATAAACCAATTATCAAAATACCGTTTATTTTAGCCTATATTCTATCAATACCATTTGAGCTTTTTTCATATTTTCTAAGAAAAGATTTTGGTATTAATAGAGATAGAGTTTACAAGTATAATACTCCAACAGATTTTAGATCTGAAAAGCTTTTTTCAATGGGTTATATTCAAAAGTATAAAACTAAAGAAAGAATTCAAAATATGGCTAAATGGTACTTGAATATTAAATAATGAATAATATATCAATAAATCCTTTCACAAAAGAAAAAATTTCTATTCCTAAAAAGCTTGATGATAGATATGCAATTAAAAAATTTTTAAAAACAAATTCAAAAAAGAAGGTGGTAGTAGTTCAAGGCCTTGGTTTTGTGGGAGCAGTTATGTCTATTGTTTGTGCTAACTCCAAAATTGAAGATTATGCTGTTGTTGGAATTGATTTACCTGACAAAAGAAATTTTTGGAAAATTGATTCAATTAATAAAGGTGTATTTCCAATTGTCTCATCTGATAAAAAAGTAAAAAAATTTTTTAATAAAACAAGAACAAAAAATAACTTTTATGCAACCTATGATCCATATGTATATTCAAAAGCAGATTTTATAATAGTTGATATAAATTTGGATGTTGATAAAAAATCTAATTTTAATGGAAAACTCATTGATTACGATGTAAAAATCGAACCTTTTAAAAAAGCCATTAATGTTATAGGATCAAATTGTAGAGAAGATGTTTTAATATTAGTTGAGACGACAGTTCCTCCAGGAACATGCCAGAAAATCATAAAACCTATCATAGAAAGATGTTTATTAAAAAGAGGTTTATCGAAGGAATTTTTTTCTTTAGGGCATTCATATGAAAGAGTAATGCCTGGTCCTAACTATATTGATTCAATTAAAAATTTTTATAGGGTTTATTCAGGTATTAATAAAAATTCAGAAGATAAAGTTGAAAAATTTTTAAAAACAATAATTTCTACAAAAAAATACCCTCTAACAAAACTTAATAATACTAATGCCACTGAAATAGCTAAGGTTCTGGAAAATTCTTATAGAGCTATGAATATTGCATTTATCACAGAATGGTCTAGATTTGCTGAAGAATCATCTGTTAATTTATATGATGTCGTAGATGCAATAAGAATGAGGCCAACACATTCAAACCTTATGTATCCAGGTATAGGAGTTGGAGGATATTGCCTTACAAAAGACCCCTTACTTGCTTCATGGTCCAGAAAAAATTTTTTTAACTCTGAACCTTTAAATCAAAGTGAAAATGGTGTTAAAATAAATGATAGAATGCCACTTTTTGCTTTTAATTTTTTAATACAAAATATAAAACCAGATACATTAAAAAATAAAAACATATTAATGTTGGGGGTTTCATATAGGAGTGATGTTGCAGATACTAGATATACTCCTGTTGAACCTTTATATAAATATTGTTTAAAGGAAAAGGCCAATATATTTCTACATGATCCTTTTACATCATATTGGGAAGAATTAAACTTAAATATTAATAATAATATAGATACTTTAATTCGAAAAAAAATTGATATTATTATTATTTCAACTGCTCATAAAACTTATAAAGATTCGAGGTTTATAGATAAATTGTTAGAAATAAATAGGTTGTTTATATTAGATACAGTGGGTATATTTAATGTGGATCAAATTAATATTCTCTCTAAATATCATAAAATTAAGATTTTAGGGAGAGGAGATTTATAAAAATGAAAAAAAGAAAAGTTTTTGTACTAGGAGGAGGGGGATTTATTGGATTTGCGATTGTCAAAGAGTTAGTTAAAAGAACTGGTTACAATATTACAATTGGAGATAATTTTCATTTAAACCAGAATGATAAAAAGTTTTTAGACTTTATAAGTAAAAATAAAATTAAGATGATTCATAAAGATTTTACTTTGAATTCATCTTTTGATCTTCTTGATGATAATTATGATGATTTTTATATGCTAGCTTCTATGATTGGTGTTAATAATACTCTTGAAAATCCTCATGAAGTTATTAGGGTTAATACTGCATTAATATATAATTCATTAGAGTGGTTAAAAAAAGTTAAAGTTAAAAATGTTTTATTTACATCTACTAGTGAATGTTATTCCGGAACCATTGATAGATTTAATTATAAAATTCCAACATCAGAAAATGTTCCTTTGTGTATAGATAAAATTGATCACCCAAGATTTACATATGCAGCAACTAAAATATTAGGTGAGTCAGGTTTTTTAAATTATTGTAGAGTTTTAAATATAAATTGTAAAATTATAAGATATAATAATGTTTTTGGACCTAGAATGGGATTTGGGCATATAGTACCTCATTTAGCCGAAAGATTTTTATTAAAAGAAAATCCATTTAAAATATATGGTGCTAATCAAACAAGATCATTTTGTTATATTGATGATGGTGCATTAGGAACTATACAAGCTATGGAGTGTAAAAAGGCTAATAATGATATTTTTCATATCGGAAGTGAAGATGAAATTTCAATAAAAGAACTTGTTATTGAATCTGGTAAGTTTTTTAATTTTAGAGGAAAATATATATATGAAAAAACTTATCCTGGTTCTGTTGAAAGAAGGTGTCCTGATATTACTAAATCAAAAGAAATGTTTAATTATGATATTAGAACGAATTGGAGAATAGGATTATATAAAACTTTAGATTGGTATAGAAATTACTTTTCAACCACAAATAAAAGATATTTTAAAAGTCCAAATGAATTAAAAATCAAATAATGTATGTTTTTTTAAAAAGAATTTTTGATATTATTTTATCACTATTTGGTTTAATTTTATTATCTCCTTTTTTACTTATTATAATTATTATTTTATTGTTTACCGGTGAAAGAGAGGTTTTTTATTTACAAGAAAGGTTAGGATTAAATAATAAGAAATTTAAAATAATAAAATTTGCTACAATGATAAAGAATAGTTCAAAAATTGGTACTAGAAGTTTGACTATAAGAAATGATCCTCGTGTTTTGCCTTTTGGAAAATTTTTAAGAAAAACAAAAATAAATGAATTGCCACAACTGATTAATGTCCTCTATGGTAATATGTCTATGGTTGGTCCTAGACCTCAAATGGAAATTGATTTTAATAAATTTCCTAAGGATACTCGTGATTTTATATATAAATCAAAACCTGGAATTACTGGGATTGGATCAATTATTTTTAGAGACGAAGAAAAATGGATATCTAATTTTGATGGAGATAAACATCAATTTTATAAGAATAATATAGCTCCATATAAAACTGAATTGGAATTGTGGTATTTAAAAAATTCTTCTATTATTAATGATATTTTGTTAATCTTTCTGACTTTTTGGGTTATAATTTTTCCCAAGTCTAATATACCATATAATATATTTAAAACACTCCCAAAGAAACCCTTATACCTTAATTAATTTAAAATTTAACTACTAATTTTTTTGATAATTGATTTTAAGTTATCCTTTATAATAACCCATAGAGATATTATTATAAAACCAAATAATGTAAAAACTATAAGAATAAACATTCTTTTAGGATGAGATTTTTCAATTGGTAGGGTTACTGGGTTAATTATAGTAAAAATTGGAGTATTTTTTTTTACATCTATAGCTGTTTTCTCTTTATTAATTGCCAATTCATTATATATTGTACTTGCTATATCATATTCTTTTTCAATTCTATCAAGTTGATTTAAAAAAATATCAGTTCTAATGTTTTTATTTCTATCTTTAAATTTGGCTAAACTATCTTGTAATAAATAAAATGATTTTTTGCTCATTTCTAGCTGAGAAACTGTAAAATCATAAAGAGACCTTATATTTTTTAATTTGTAATTTATAATACTTTCCTGTAGTATCATTTCAGCTTTCTTAGCAATTTCAGCAGCCACAGATGGTATTTCATCTTCAACAGATAGTCGAATATAACCATCTTTTCCATTTACTTGAATTTTAATAATTTTATCAAGATCTTTATGAAGATTAAAATCTTTTTCATTTATAACAATGTAATTTTCAAACTTATCCCTAGGTTTTTCATTATTTTTTTGATTATTAAAAAATGATAAAAATGATTTTTTTTTATTAATTAGATAGTTTCTGTAAGTCAAATCTTCTTTATTTATTGTGACTATTAGATTAAGAATTTTATTTTTAAAAGGTGTAGATGCTACTAAATTTGGATATAAATTACTAGGTATGTCTGGGGATGCTTGATTTGTCAAATTAATTCCAGCT
>MDSY01036177.1_pt1 | contig 14191 bp, 17 predicted proteins | sample 811131 | NCBI WGS metagenome assembly MDSY01 (sample SAMN05326643, study PRJNA326480) | marine metagenome | isolation source: seawater | place: Atlantic Ocean: South West | collected 2010 | reverse complement strand
TCAAGTAATTTATAAAAAATATTATTGTTATGTGCAATTATAGGATACATAATAGGTATAATACCATTTTCATAATCACAAGTATTCACATTTATATCATAGTTTAAAAGGTAATCAACAAATTTTAAATCACCAAAATTAGAAGCAAGATGTATTATATTTTCACCTTTTGAATTTACATAATTAAAATTTTTCATAACTTTACATGTTTCAACCAAAATATCAAAATTTCTACTAATAACTGCATAATGTAATATAGAGTTCATATTTTTATCAAATTTATTTAAATCAATATTATATTTAATAAATATTCTAATTGCTTCTATATTTTTTAATAAATAACAATAATGAATAGGATAATATCCTTCATTATCTTGTAAGTCATTTAAAGCTAAGCCAATGTTATTTTTTTCATAATTTAATAATTTATCTAAAATTTCTAAATAGTTATATTTTATAGGATAATATAATATACATCTTGAATCTGAATCAAAAATATCTAACTTGCAAGTTTTATTTAATAAAGCATCAACAATATCTGTATTATTATATATTATAGCATATTGAATTAAGTAATTATTTGTTGTATCTCTTATATTTAAATCAATATCATCATTGCTTTTTATCATATCTAAAAATTCTTTTTGTTTATTATTTTTAATTAATTTAAATAATTTAATATTATCATCCATTATAATATATAAGAACAAAATTAATTAAATTTATTTAATCTATTAATTGATAAATATATAATTCTATATAAATTATGTTGAGGCATAACAATGCCAAATATAGAGACAAATATAGATATTAATAGTAATATTTTAAGCTTATAAATATTTTCATTAAATAAATCATAATAATTTGTATTTGAAAGTTTTTCAACAAGAATTGATATATAATGTTTATTATCAAAAATATCCCAGAAAATTAAATGTTTTATACAAAATATAATATATATAGGAAGTAATTTGGATGGTAAAAATATTCCAAATAATAAATATAAAATTTCTAAAATATGTAGTATCCTAAGTATTATAACAATGATTTTATTATTATAACTTTTTTTAAAGATATTATAGTAGTTTTTTTTAAAAAAATAGCTTTTAATTGTACTAATATAAGGGTCATTATTTAAATTACTATTATCAGATATATATTTTATAAATTCATTATTTGATATTTCTTGATTATATATAATTTCGTCTAAATCAATATTCTCATCAAATTTCTCAATTCCATCATTATTAATATTTTCATCATTTTTATTATAATCAATATCTTTTTTAATGTAATCAATATCAAGCTCATTTACATTGTTCGACATAGAAATATCTACATTATTATTATCTATATCATATTCTAGCTCTTGTATTTTTTTATTAATATCTTCAATTGATAAATTATTCATATATATTATATATATATTAATTTTTTTTTTTCTCATATTTTTATAAATTATGTTTAAATATATTTGCTCCATTCATTTTTTAATATATTAACTGTATCATAGAATTTTTCATATGAAATTCTTACATCATCTGTTAGCCAAAAATCAAAAAAATATGGCTTTATTCTATAATGATCTGCAGTTGGAATTATTTTATTTATAATATGTTTTTTATTCTTTATTAAATCAATAATTTTATTTAATATTTCAATCCATTGATTTATTATATTAAATTTATTAATTATATACAAATATTTTAATTTATATACTTTTGGTACACAAGTTTTTAATGGATCATGACTTCCCATTATTTCTGTAGGAAAAACCCACCATGCCCAATGAGATATTTTTTTATTAAAATATATTAGCTCATTCAAAATATTATTAAATTCATTATTTTGTATTTCTATTAATTTCTTTACTTGTTTTGGTATATTTTTTTTGGATGCCAAATATTCTTCCAAGTTCATAATATACCAGATAAAAAATTTTTTTTTAATTTTATCAATTTTTTGTGAAACTGAAACAGTATTATATCTTGATATGTAACTAGTTAATAAGTTCATTCAAAAATTTAAAATAAATTTTAATTATTTATTTTAAATTTCTATTTCATTTTCATTTTCATTTTCATTTTCATTTCCATATTTGCTTTCATTATAAGTAATTTTAGGATTTACTGATACTGAATTTAAATTATATTTATTTTCTATAATTGAGGAGAAAAATATAAAAGATTCATTTAAAATATTTTTTCTTTCATTATGATAATTTCTAATTTTTTTACTAGATTCATAAAAATTAAAAAATCCAATATTACCAATTTCTAATTGCTGGTTTTTATTATTTACATCTATATTTACACTAATTTCATCCTTACATAATGCAAAATAATAAACATGTTTATACAAAACATTATTTGTACCATAAAATATTTCATTTATAGGTGGAATGTTATATAAAATAGAATAATCATCTTTTGCCAGAGAAGTTTCTTCTTCAAATTCTCTACAAGCACAAGCTAAATTTTTTTCTAAATACGTACGTCTACCTTTTGGAAATCCCCATTCAGGAGTATTAAATTTTACCTTTATATTATCTAGAAATATATCAAAGTCAATATTTTCCTTAATAAAGCAATATTTTTTATAAGATTCCTCATATTCTGACTTAAAATATTTATTATCAAAATTCCATAAGCTATTCCATAAAATTTCAAAAGAAATTGTACGAATATCTTTTATTTCTTTATTTGTCATTTGTTCAAATAAATTTGTATAATCTGCCATATCATTTTCATTATATCTTCCTCTTAAAAATTCAATATAACCTAAGGTTTTTTTTCTTTGAATCATTAAAAACTTTATTTTGTCTTGATATTTATTTACTTTCAATAATATATTATTGTTAGTAGTATTACTTTTTAATAAATTAAATAAATAATTACTATCAAAAAAACTAAATAATTTATTATATGACTCAATATCTGATATTTTCATTGCAATGATTCCTAGACTAGTAATTGGTTCTATACATTTATTATATTTATGCCCATACTTGCCACAATTACAACAAAATAGTTTTTTTTTATTTATAGATTTTATTATAAGTTTATTTATATCCATTATAGTTTATAATTATATATATTTAAATATATATAATTATTTGATTTATAAATTAATATAATTGTTATTATTATAATCTTCTGTTTTAGTATCATTATCACTTTCATCTTCATTAATATTTAAATCATTATTTTCAATAATATTCTCAATGTTAAAATTCTCATTGTTATAATACTCATTTATTTCTTTATTAGTTGGAATATTATTTAAATACCCTAAAACTACTATCCTTTCGTCATTTGGAAAAAAATTAGTTCCTTTAACGTTAATTATTATTTTGTCATTTGAAGTTATCACTTTGTTTGTATCAATATGAATTATGTCACCTTTATTATCAATATTAAATACATCTGTATTTATTCTATTTAAACTTATTATACATATAATTGGTCCATTACTTGCCTTTATTAAAGATTTATTTAATAAATCAATATTACATATAATATTACTTTCATTTGTTGGGTAACATAATCTACACGAATACTTTATATTAAAAACTACAGACGCATCAAAGTTCTCAGCTGGTATTTCTCCATCATTATAACTTAATAACCTATACACTTTTGTTATATAACCATATTTGCTACATTTTTTTTCAACCTTCTTTTTCAAATTATTCTTTAAAGTTATGTAAATGTCATTATTTATATCTTTTGCTTGCAATAATATTCTAGAATATAATTCAGTATCAGTATAAGGACTTGTTAATTTATTAGAACTCATTAATATTTAAAATTATTATTTATTTAAATAATTAATATTTCATTTTTTTTAATTATATATATATATATGAAATTTACTAAATTTATTATTATTTTAATTACTCTAATTTTAATTTTTTATTTGATTATTGATATGAGAGCTAATTATGAAGGATATGATTATATGAGTCAATATGGTACTCAATCATATTCTACATCAACTGACACTATAATTGAAATTGATAAATCTACCTATGATGAGACACAAACATCTGATGTAATATCTTATACAACAGGTATTCCAAAATGTATAGATGCTAATATTGAAATGTTTAAGGACGTTCCAAAATATATTCATTTATATGATTATATAGATTGGGGGAGGACAGGAAATGTAGCAGATTTTATGAATCATGAAGATTACTTTGAAATAATTACACAGCCAAAAAATGGAATTGTAGAATTAAAGGAAGATTACAATCAAATTGCTTTATATACTCCTAATACAAATTTTATAGGTAGTGACTCATTTGAATTTAGTTATAAAAACATTTCAACTAAAGATACACATGAATCTTCTGCAAAAGTTTATATAAATGTAAATTTAGGGTATTCTATTTCAGATGAAGAATATAGAAATAAAATAGATAAATGTAATGAACATAATGGATACGTTAAAGAGGGAGCGCCTCATGAACATGGATATACAAAAGCAGAGTTAACAGAAAATGGAATGGCTGCAAATTTTTGTGAATCTAAATGGGCGGAAGTAAATGAAAATGCTGAAAAGGTCTATTGTAAATTAAATAAAATGGAAGCAGGTCCTCAAACAAAAACTTATGAAGATAATGATGGAGATAAAAAAAAACCGATGAGAAACCCAAAGATATTTTGTCATTTAGGAATTGATAATTTTAAATCATTTACAAAATATCAAAAGGAAAAAGAAGATGAAAGAAGAGATGCTTTAGACGGATATTGGACATATAAAGCAAAATTAAAAAAAGATAGTTGGGGTAATCAAAAATCAGTTTTGGAAAAAGATGAATTTATAGAAGGAAAAATATATAAAAGAGATGATAGCAAAAGAGGAAGCGCTCTTATTAATAAATGTAAAAATTCAAGAAATACTAATAATGAATTAGAAGCAAATAAAACAAACTGTTCTTCAAGTGAAATTATTGATGAAACTAGCGACATTACAAATGTTACGGAAATTAGTCAATCAAAAGTTATTGATGAAGTTATTGATAAGGTAATAACTTCAGATAAAGTAGATATAACTGTTGACATTACTAAGGATGATATTAATGAAGTATCAAACATTGTAAATGACTCAACTATAATGAATATTGAACAAAGCAACGATGTTTTTAAAATTGATTTGTCAGTTGATATTGATGAAGATATTGTTAACATTGAAAATAAAATGATTCAATCTTGTGGAGCAACAATTGATGAAGCTCAGGCTGCTATAAATATTGTAAAAGATGAATCTATTAATACAAATATAAATAATAGTAATGTATTTATAAATACGGGGGACAATGTTACAATTACAGATGTAAGATTGAGTGCAGAGATAGATTTTGTTGGTCCTGAAGTTGATAGAACATGTATGGTTAATGCAATGAAAGAGCTTGATTCAAAATTACAAAAGAATTTAGATGTAGTAGAAGGGACAAATAAAACAAATTTATATGCTAAATCGTATCAATTAAAAGAAGATGAATTAAATGAAATATTATCAAATGCAACATTTGACCCTATTTCAAATAGTACTATAGATAGTCTTAATGAAATTGAAACAGATAATATAATTAGAAAAAATATATTATTAATTAGATCAAAATTTGTTGAAAATTCATATTTTAACAAGCAAAGTGATTGTGATAAATTTTTAAATATACTTAATAAATTTAGTAAAGTATATACAAATATAAGAAATCATGCTAATAAATATTGTGGTGATCGTAATTTAATCAATGATGTTTTAAACACAAATGAAGACTTAGATACTTTAACAATGTCCGAAACAAACTATATATTAAAAAATTATCTATTGAAAGAATTAAATTTATTTATGCCTTATTCAAGTATTGATTTAAATAACTCAATAGAATTAATTGTAAATGAATTTTGTTATAATTTTTTAGATAAATGTGTAGATATCTAGAAAATTAAAGAGTTCCTATTCTTAATTCACAATTTTCAAACCAATCAGTATTTTTGATACCTAAATCTGACCCATATAAATTCATAAATTCTCTTAAAAATGCTCCATGTGTCACAACTGCAATATTATCTTCATTTAACTCTTGTAAATAAATATAGAATTTATGACATCTATCTTGAATTTCATCAAGTGACTCAATTTTATTATAGTCACATTCATCATCCACATAATTAAAATTAACATATTGAAAGTCTTTTATTACATCGTTTTTCGATTCTCTAAAATCACATGGATTTATAATTGCTTCTTTTATTAATTCAAGTGCCAACGATTTTCTTTTTCCAAAAATATTTTCCGATGTCTCTAACGTTCTTCTTAATGGCGATACTAAAATTAAATCAATACAATTTATATCAAATTTGCATCTTGCATTCTTACATTGTTGAATTCCTAATTCAGTTAGCTTTGGATATTTAATTTGCCAATGCTTTTCACTTAAATTATGTTCTCCTTGAGCATGTCTAATAAAATATATTTTCATAATATATATTTATATAAATATATTTTTAAATTACTTGTTAAAAAATTATATTAGACTGCAATACTGGTGTTTGGTTTAATTTTTTTAAAATTTTTAAAAGCTTAAAATATATATTTTTCACTTTTTTTAAATCAAATAAATCTTTTATTAAATCATTATCAATCATATGAACTGTTAATGAACCACCAAAACCAATATTACCCAAATCACAATTATCTAATTGGTTATCTTTACAAGCGCCTATTGAAATTGCATTAACATTTAATAACTCTCTTTTTGTATCTATTATCCATTCATTTCCATTAAATGAATAATCTAAATCAAACATTGATCCTGAATGACATGTATCAACCATCCCAATAAAATTTATATTTTTTTCTCTAAGTGGAGATATAAATATATCTCTTAAATCATCATCTAATATAATAGATTTTTTTGATCTAATATATTCATCTTTACCATCAATTTCATCATTAGATAAATCTATTTTTTGATAACCATGACCAGAAATTAATACAAAAATAGTGCTGTTATCAGATATATTTTTTAATAAATCAATTAAAATTTGCTTATCAAATAAAAAAAAATTACAATGTCTAGGAAATTTACTGACTCTTGAATCATCTATATTACTTGTTGTTAAAATATTTATTTCATTAACAAAACCTTCTAAATAATTTGCAGTATAAATTAAATCATTTATACATGATCCTCCAAGACTATTTGATGGATCTGCCTCTATTAATATACATTTTTTATTCATTCTCAAATATTTAAATAATATATTTATATTATGACTTAAATAAATATTCAATAGAGCTACATTTTTTATTCTCTTTCAATTTTATAATAATAAAAAAAACTTTAGATTTAAGTCTTTAAATATAAAATAAAAAAAATAATTTTTTCTTTATATATATATATATATAAACATGGATTGTAATATTTGTATGGAAAAAAAATGTGCAGATGACATGGAGATATTAAATTGTTGTCATCATTTATGTAAGTTATGTTTGGATAAGTTAATTAAAAATGTTTGCCCGTATTGTAGATTACCTTTTGATAATGTAATATCAAATAATAATATTATTTTTGATAATAATATTCAAATCGACAATATATATCCAACATCTATTATTAATGAGTTTAATAATAATATAATCCATTCAAATAGAAGATATATATCACAAGAACAAAACAAAAGACATCGTAATAGAAAAAAAGGATTCAGATCAAATAAAGATAGAGAGCCACATGAAAGAAGAAAAAAAAAATGGAAGAAAAGAAATTTAAATTAAAAATAAGTTTTTTTTTATTTATTATTAAATTTGATAAATATATATGAACAATTTAGAGTTATTAATATTATTAACATGTTATAATATTACTAAAAAATATAAATTAAAGACACCAAATAGAATAAAAATATTAAATGATTTTGAAAATTTAACACTTTCTTATAACGAGAATATTGCCAATAGACATTGTAATAATATTACTTTAAGTAATGACAGACTATTATCAAAACTACAAAAATTATTATTTAAAAAAATAGATAAATTTAATGATCATAATAATTTAATGAATTTGATATCGAGTGATATAGATGAAAAAAATAATTTTAAAAATGTTTATGACATAACAAATTTATGGATATATAAAAAATATATTTAATGAAAATTTTAAATAATTTGAATTTTGTAAATGTAATGAAATATTTAATTATTCATTATATTTATTAGGTGATGAATTAATATCATTATGTAGCCTAGGCAGTATAGATTATAGCTATTCAACAGATCAATATTACCTTAGAATCCAAAGACATAATAGAATTATAATAAATGAAATTAAGTGTTATTTAATATAAATTGGTTTATCTGTAAATAATATTATGTAAATTATTTTAATGACTGATAGTAAAATAGATAATATTACTGAAAATAAGATAAATGAAATATTTGAACAAATTACTAAATTTGATGATAATTTAATGCAGCAAAAGTTAATTAATATAATTGAAGATGTTTACAAAAAATATTTAACAAAATTACCAATAGAAAACATTGTATATTATAAGGGACAATTACATAAAAATAATTTAACTATTTGGGATAATGAAAATTGTTTTAATGATATAAATAAAACAATTAAATTACTGAAAAAAAATTTTTCACTTTATTCAATTACAGATTTAGATAATGACAAATTTAAAAAAATAATATCTCAATTAAATTTCAGTAATATAAAATTAATACTACCGCACATTAAATATGACAAAGCTAAATATAAAGTGTTAATTAATGGAATAAAAAATAATTATTTAAATAATTTAATAAATGAATTTTCTACATATGACTATGATTTCTTATGTAAAAATTATAATTTTATATTACAATTTAACCAATTGTCAAAAATTATAATAATGACTCAGGAGGAAATAGATAATTCTGAAATTACAAAGCTGCAAATATTATTATTGTTAAATACATCTTCTGAAATTAAAGTTAAAAGACATATTTTGAATAAAGATATAAATTTTTTAAAGTTAATTATTAATGAATTAAAATTTGAAACATTTCAATATATAATTTTAAATATAAGTACTTCTTTATTTTTTGACTTGGTTGACCAAATCAAATTAAATTATTTAATAGATAGCCTGCCATTATTAAATGACAGAATATTAGAATTTATTATTATTAAAAGTGAAACATATAGAATAACTAGAATATTAGAAAAATTACCAGTAAATAAATTTATAAATATTTTACATCTTATTTCTGACAATAAAATTGAATGTTTGAAATATATTTCAGATGAACAAACGGATTATATTTTAAATTTATTTGATAATATTAATGATAATTTACATCAAGAATATTTTCAAAATTTTTCAAAACAAATAATATTTATTCTTATAAATACAGAATATAAAAGTTTTGTAATAAATTATATAAAGCATATAAATATTAATATAATTATTTCTATTGCTAATTATGTAAATTTCACAGACTTAATTAAAATATTATTAAAATTTGAAGATGATAAAGTAGAATATATAATTAGTTATTTAAATAAAATTACTATATCAAGAATAAGTGACTTTATGGATTATGACTTAATAACTTATGGTGTATCAGACGATAAAACATTAAACTTATATAAATTATTTTATAATAATTTAAATTTAGATTTAACAAAACAAGCAATAAAATTATTAGAATAAATATATTTAATATTAATATAATGTGTAGATGGTTTATATATTTTGGAAATAAAATAAATTTAGAGTCAATATTATATGATCATAAAAATTCTATCTTAAAACAAAGCTTTAAAAAAAAATTTACACCTTTTTTAGAAGAAAATAATAAAAGAGATCATGAAGTAAATGTAGATGGATTTGGTATAGGTTGGTATATTAATAAAAAACAATATCCTACATTTTATAAATGTACTAAAACACCATGGAGTGACTTTAATTTTAAAAGATTAAGTAAAATATTACATTCAAATTTAATCTTTGCACATATTAGAGCAATTAAACCATTTTCAGAAGGTTTAATACATGAGTTTAATTGTCATCCATTTTGTTACAAAAAAATATTATTTATGCATAATGGAGATTTTAAAAATTTTAATAAATATAAAAAAAAAATAATAGAAAAAATTGATAATAAATTATTACTTTTAATTAAAGGAACAACTGATTCAGAATATATATTTTATTTAATTTTAACTATTGCTAAAGAAATATTTACTTATGAAAATATAAAAAAATCAATATTAGAAACTATAAATATAATTAATGAAATAAGTAAAAATACTATTTCATTAAATATTGCTATAACAAACGGAGATTATATCATTTTCACAAGGTATATAAATAATGATGAAAATCCATGTTCATTATATTTTAAAGATTTCAAAACATACATTTTAATATCATCTGAACCAATCGATTATGATGATGATTGGTCATGCATACCAAGAAATTCAATAGGTTCATTTATTGAAAATGGTTTATTAATAGAAAAAATTTAATATATTTTGTATATGGGTACATTGCTTATTTAAGAATAGTAGATATCTATTTATATAAGATATCATCAAACTCTCTTTTTATGTCATTATAAAAAACAGGTATTTCATATATTTCTTTATGTTCATCAATAATTTTTAATCTATCAATTAACTTATATGAATTATCTATATTATTATTTTCCAAATTAATTTCTTTTATAACATAAAAATCAAAAATATTTTTCTTTAATTTAAGATTTGCAATTTTACATTCCCAAAATGCTTTACATCTATTTTGATATATTCCATATATATCTGACACTTTTATATCTTCAGCATTATTTAAGTTGTTAATATTTTTCATTAAAATATAAGTTTTCATTATATATTATATATATAAAATATATAAAAAAATAAATATTAAATATTATTATGGATAATTTATGTGGTTTAAATAATATTGGTAATACATGTTATATGAATTCTGCAATTCAAATGTTATTAAGTTGTAAGGTTCTTATTCAAATTTTGTTAAATTATAATTTTAAAAGTGAAATTTTAATTAAATTTAAAGATTTTTTAAAAAAATATAAAAATAATAATGTAATTACTCCCGATACTATTAAAAAAATTGTATGTGATAAAGATAATACATTTAAAGGATTTAATCAACATGATTCACATGAATTTCTAATAAGATTATTAGAAATATTAGAAGATGAATTTAAAAAAGAAGATAACAAAGATATATGCGGTATTGATATTAAGGATATTGTTGGAAATATATTTGATTCTAATATAACATCAATTATATATTGTGAGAAATATAAAGAAAAGTCTAAAAATAAAGTTAAAGAAAAAACATTGTCATTTTCATTACCAAGTAAAGATAATTTAAATTTAAATGATTGTATAGAAAATTATTCTAGAATAGAACAATTGACAGATGATAATAAATGGTTTTACGAAAAAAAAAATGAATATGTTGAAGCTTACAAGAGATTATACATAAAAAATTTCGCTAAATATTTAATTATACATTTAAAAAGATTTACATTTTTTACTAATAGTTCAAAAGATAATAGAGATATTGAAATTACTGAAAATTTAAAATTCAGAGATAAAGATTATGAGTTAAGATCTATAATACATCATAGTGGAGGGACAGGTGGTGGACATTACATAAGTATAGTTAAAAATGATGATAAATGGTTTATTTGTAATGATAGTAGGGTTACAGAAACTATTGATATAAGTCAATATTTAAATAAAGGATATATTTATTTGTTTGTAAAAAAAAAATAAATTATATATATAATGTTAGAGATTGATTTATATATATTTGCATTATCTTTTTTCATAGGAATATTTTTTGTCTATATAACTGCTCCTAAAAAAAACGTAATAGTAAAATATCCAACTCTAGAAAATATTAATGAATTAAAATTTTTTGATAGTAAAAATAATTGTATTAGATATGAGCCGAAAGAAATAGAATGTCCAAAAAAATAATATTGATATTATATATGGAAAAAAATTATAAAATGATACTTTCAATAATATGGGGTTTAGGGCTAGCAAGCATTTTTAGAAAAATATGTGATAAAAATTCATGTGTAGTAATTAAAGCTCCTTTAGATATGTCATCATATTATCAAAAAAATAACGAAAAATGTTATAGTTTTTCAAAAACAGAATGCTAAATTATTAATACCAAATGCATTTACATTTTTTACAAATCTTTTTAAAAAATGACATTGTTTTTACTTTACTAACTAAAATGATAAGTAAATTATCAATTATTGAATCTACTTTCTTTTGAATTATTTCATCATCTAACCCAGTTTTATTTTTTAATTTTTTATATATTTCAAGTTGTTCAAATATGCTTAAAAGTAAACATCTAAAAACTTCTGCAATATCCTTTTTGTCAATTTCTAAAAAAATATCTTTATTTTTTACAATTTCAATAACTAAGCTTATAATTGGAACTAAATCTGAAATATCTAATTTATCATCTTCCATAATTTTATCAATTCTTAACTTTATTTTATTTATAAATTCTTTATCATCTAACAAGCATGTTAATACTTTTTGATTTGTTTTATTCATATATTAAAAAATATATAATAAATATTAATTTGTGTAACTTTATTATATATTTACAACTCAGTTATAATAAAGTTTATTAAATTACTTTCTTCTAATGATATTATTTCAACTGTAAATAAGCCATTATAATTGCAATCAAAAGAAAAATCGTTATTTTTAGATATTAATTTTTGCTTGTTATTATATACTAAATAAATAACTTTATTTTCTGATTTGATATTATATTTTACATTACTTTTTAATTTAATTTTAAATAATTTTATATCAAATTTTAATTTAGAGTTATAAGTTATTTCTTCGTTTAATTTTATTTGTTTATTATAAAAATTATTTATATTTTCAGTTTCTTGAATTGATAAAAAATATTGTGTTTCAATCTTATTATAATCAGATGATACCATTATATAATAATCTCCGGTATAATTTGCTTTAAAACAAATTTTATTATTATAGTTATAAGGTTTATTTTCAATTTTATTATTAATTTTTATTATGTCATTTTCACTTATGTTGTCATTTGTGTCTTTTGAATCTTTTGTTTCATCAAATTCAATTACGAACTCTATTTCATTATCTAAATCTTTAATGTATTTTGATAAAATGTCATTTATTAACTCAGATAATTCATTATCTGTTAAAAAATCTTTATTATTTTTTACTACTAATTCATTAGCTTCTTTTAAATTATTAGAAGATGAGTCATTATCTTCTTTATAATTTTCGTTATATTCAAAATTAATATAATTTATTTTTTCATCTTTATCGTATTTAAATTTTATATTATTTTTATTTTTATCGAAAAGTCTTAAATTTAAGTCATTATTATTATAAGAACATAAAGCTATAAAATATGTAGTTCCTTTTTTTAAATCAATATGATATATTTTTTTATAAATATCATCATCTAAATTATCGTTTATAATTTTATTTATATCAATATTATGTATTTTCATATAATAATAAAATATATATTTAATTTTTTATTGTAATAAATTTTCTTACAATAATATATGATACTAAAATATTTTTTTTCAATTATTATAATTTTTTTAATTATAACTTATATTAATAATGTAAAATATACTAAAAATAAAAAAGTACATTTTAATTTAAATAACAATAAAATATATAAATTCAAAACTGATAATACAGATATCAATAATTGTAATTCAAACAATAAAATAATTAATGATAATAAATCTAAGAATTTAGATGATAATGCAATAAGTAATTATAAAAATGAATCTAATCTAATAAATAAATTTTTTGACTCCAAAATTAACAATAATTTGATACAAGGTAATGATACTAATCTATTAAATAATTTTTGTGATTCTAAGATGAATAGTTATTTAATGCAAAATAAACAAAAAAACAATTCAGATAATCAAATTAATTATAATGATGATAATAATTTAAATTGTGACTCTGAAATAAATAGCGACTTTATACAAAATAACCAAGTTAATGAAGGTAATTCACATAATCAAATTAAAAGTAATTTAATACAAGATAATCAAATTAATTATAATGATGATAATAATTTAAATTATAACT
>MDSY01157031.1_pt1 | contig 14196 bp, 11 predicted proteins | sample 811131 | NCBI WGS metagenome assembly MDSY01 (sample SAMN05326643, study PRJNA326480) | marine metagenome | isolation source: seawater | place: Atlantic Ocean: South West | collected 2010 | reverse complement strand
GACGAAGTGGTCGCTCCAGTTGCACTTCTCCTTGACCGGGATCACCACCACGTCCGCGCCCTTCGCCTTGAGCAAGATCGTCGCGAGCTCCTCGGGGTCAAACGCCTCGACGTAGTTCATGCGACCCGTCCGCGGGTCCGGCGTCGTCTCGTCCATCTCCTCGTCCGTCTCAGACGCGGTTATCGCATCGAACGCGTCCTCGGCACCCTCTTCATCGTCCCCCTCTTCATCGTCCCATTCGTACTCGTCGTACTCGGAGTCCTCGTCGTCGCGAAAGTCGACGGTGCCCAGCGCCTGGCCCAACGACTCCGCCGCCGCCGCCGCCCGCGCCGCCCTCCGCCTCCTCGCCTCCTCCGTCTCCGGCTTTGGCGGCCGGCCCCGCCCACGGACCTCACCCGCTGTACTCGTACCTCGTGCCTTCTTTTCGATCGCGGCGCGTTCCAGTCGCTCCTCCTCGACGATGGCCCGGGCGTGACCCGCGGCTTCCTTCTTCAACTTTTTAACCTTTCGGTCCAAGTCCGTCTGCGCCGCGATGAACGCCCGCGCGAAGTGGTGCTCCGCATCCTTGAAGTGCGCGTGGAGCATCTGCGTCAGCGTCTTCTTAAGCCCCGTCGTGGGCAAACCGACAATCTCGCACGCGCGGCGCAGGTCCTTGACGTTGAGACGCCCGAGGGCGGATTCGGTCAGCGCCGCGTTTGTCTGCTTCGCCGCGAGCTTCTCGTTGCTCTTGTCGAGCATGTGCCGCTTGAGGTGCTCGTACACGGCGGGGGTGGCGCCCGGTATACTTCCGGGCTTGGGTAGGATCTTGTGCACCTCCCCCGCCGCCTTGGACGATTCCCACACGTCCGCTAAGCGCAGTTCCTCCTTCTTTCGCTCGAGCGCGGCGAGTTTGCGATCCACGCGGCCTCGTTCCGACTGCGCCTTCTCCGCGATCTCCCGCGTGTCCACGGTCCTCACCCGGCGGTCTTCTTTCGGCGCGTTCTCGCGCTCCGTCTGAAGCCGCCGTCGCTCGCGCGCCTCCATGAGCGCGAACGCGTCCTTACGCCGCGCCTCCATCTTGTCCTCCTCCAGCATCTGAACGATTGCTAATTCATCCGGGTCCATCGTGCTCGGATCGATCGGGGCGTTCGGGTCGTTCATCGTCTTGGATGCGTACGCCGCGGCTCGAGCGTTTGGTCTTCCACCCACGGGGTTCAGGGCTTCCCGTCCTTTGTTCGCGGTGGCCACCTGGGACCTTGATTGGCCCATGGCGAGCGCCAGTTTTGGGTTGAGCACGGCGATCTCGTCCATGGGCATCGGCCAGGTGAGCGTGGATCTGATGGAGACGCCCGCGTAGTCCGCCGGTGCGTTGTAGTAGGCGTCGTTTCTGCCCGGCACGGAGACATCCACCGCGCCCTGCGTGAGTTGGGTGACTGTGTCCTTGAAGAAGACGACGCCGTCCCCTGACGCGAGCGCGTGCGCGTCGAGCTCGAACTGTGTCGACGCGGCGGAGGCCATCGGACCGCCGCCCCGAAGATTGGTGTCGGTGGTCGGGGCCCCGCGCCTGTGCTTCCCGCCCTTCTTCCCGGTGCTCCATCGCGCGAGTGACGAGGACGACGCGGATACCCCGCGCTCCTGCGCATATCGCGCGCACCTCGCCGCCAAGGCGATCGCGTCCCGCCTCGCCCGCCACATGCTCGCCCAAACGCTACCTACGGCGGCCCTAACTGTGAGAAGCTTCTGCCCACAGCGCCACGCCTTGACTCAAGACTTGACCGTTCCCAGTGCTTCATCAGGTACGCTTTTACCGGCCACCAGCCATTGGAGAGCGCACGGAGGACGCAGACGCGATGGCGACCGCCCTCCAGCCCCCCGAGGATCTGGCGAAGCACCCGTGTAAGAAGATGAGGCTGGGCGGCAGGCAGAACGCGCTGCCCGAGGAGTTCTGCATGGCCTCGACGTGAGTCCCCATCACGCCAGAGATCCTCATCATGACTCTCGGAGCGAACCTTTTGAAAACCCGAGGACGTATCGACGCCCTTCTGACCCGTGTATCCGTCCCCAACCACCCTCCCACAGCAAGACCGGACGTCCGTGCAGCAAACGTAAGGACCCCGAGTGCGCGCTCCCGTTCTGCAAGGCGCACAGAGAGAAGGGCGACGGCGCCTTCCGCAAGGTTCCCCATCCACTCGCGGGCCTCTGCCTCGTCGCGAACTTTGACATTCCAAAGGGATACAAGACGGTCTTCTGGGGCACGCGCAAGCGATGGAGGGACACCGAGAACAAGGAAGGCGGCGACTACGCCATGTCCTTCCGCACCAACGGCGGCGTCATCGACCCCACCACGCACAAGGAAGGCAGCCAGCTGCAGTTCATGTCATGCCCGGGGCCAAACGAGAAGATGAACATGAGATCCACCGATCGATTCTTCGGAGCCACGCACGAGAAGGACCCGAGCGATCGCACGGGCAAACGCGGCGGGCTGGTGGGGCGGGAGTTCGTGGTCATGGAGTCCGTACCGAAGAACCACCAGCTGCTCATATGGTACGGGAGCCAGTGGTTCAACGCGAGGGGTATTCCGCGGATCGACGTAGGACTACCCAGGTACCCGGCGACGCTCAAAAGAACGGCGTCGGCGGAGACTCTGGTAAACCCACTCGCGGATACCACGAACAAGAAGACAAAGGCGTGAACACGGGGTATACGCAGGGTTCAGACACACACGGATACACGGAGATACGACACTTAGCACATACGTAGCACACAGATTCTTTCGACGCATTCATTGGATAAACAACGTTCACACCGCCCGCGACGCTAAGAGTACGAAAACTAAGTAGTTTATTTGCCGGCGAAGCCGATGGTCCATCCCTTGGAGCCGTGGTTCGCGGCGTTGAGGAAAGCAGCGCTCGCCGCGTGCTGCTCCGGGGACGGCTGCTTGCCCGGGTAGAAGAACCCGGCGCGGACGAGGCTCTTCTGCGCGGGCGTCAGCTTGCTGGGCATGATGACCTCGAAGATGATGATGAGGTCGCCCCGCCCCTCTCCGCTCGCGCGGGGCATCCCTTCGCCGCCCACAATCTTCTGCGAGTTGGCATCCACGCACTCAACCACCGGGATCGCCAAAACGCGCCGATCCAACGTTTGGATCTTAAGCGTCGTGCCGCACAGCGCGTCCACCACGCTCAACTTCGCCACGTACACCAAGTCGTCCCCCGAGCGGGTGAACGATTGGTGCCTCTCGGTTTCAACGACAAACACCACGGCGCCGGGCTCGACGCCCGGCTTCGAGTTGCCCTCCTTCTCGAACACGAACCGCCGCCCGTTCTTGCACCCGGGCGGGATCTCAACCGTCAGCGTCCGGTCCTCCGTCTCGATCGCACCGCCGGCTTCTTTCTGCGTTTTCCGCGAGTGCGTCGCCGCCTTGTGCGCGCCCAGGAAGATCTCCTCGAGCGTGCACGGCAGGTCGTAGGTCCTCTGCGCGCCGAGTGCGGGCTTCCCCGCGCCGCCGAGCTTCTCGAACGCGTCCTGGATGACCATGAGCGCCTCGTATGGGTTATCGGTGGCGAAGAACTCTTTAAAGATGGCCATCGGGGACGCCTCGAACGTGTAGATGCCTCCCTTCCGTCCGCCCCTTCCGTCGGGCACGCCATCTTTCAGCCCGATCTCACCCAGCAGGTCGAAGGTGGCCTTGAGCTTGCGGTTGGACAGGACGTCGTACGCCTCCGCGATGCGCTCGAAGATCATCGCCGCATCTTCCGAGTCGTCCTTGTCCGGGTGGTACGTCAGCGCGAGCTTGCGATAACTGCGTTGGTCGCGAAGGGGGGGGACGGGGATGGGTCAGCGAGGGTACGTTTTGGGGATCAATTGGCGGGGGGCGTGCGGGGCGCGCGTGGGGGGTCGAGGCGGGCAGCCGGGGAGGGGACTCACGCTTTCTTGATGTCGATATCCGTCGCCGCTCGCCCGACCCCGAGCTCCTCGTAGTAGTCCATGGCGTCTACCGTGCGACAGTGCGCGCCTCGGGTGCTGCCGAATTTGGCTCTTCGGCCGGAGACTGGCCGGAGACAGAAAACAGCGAAAGGCGAAAGTCGGACATTCATTCAATCACGAGGCCGCGGGCCCCTCTCTCGGCACGCGCGCCGTGATGGGCAGAAGGACCCGAGCGCTCCCGCTCGTATCGGCGGTCCTGCTCGGGTTCATCACCACCTCTCTCGGGTTCCAGGAGGAGCGCCTGCCCGGATGGCAGGGTGAGGTGGCGCGCGTCGGGGCGGACGGCGGTAGCGGATCTAGGCTTCGAGGCGACCGCGATCCCGCGCGGGACTCCGGTGCCGACACCGGCGGGCTCCCCGTGCTGGGCAGCATCCACACCGACGGCTCACGCATCGTCAAGCTCTCCACGCAGCCCAGGGCGTACCTCTACCGCGGATTCCTGCGGCAGGCGGAGTGCGACTACGTCCAAGAGCGCGCCAAGCCCAAGCTGGAGAAGTCCACCGTCGTGGACAACAAGACCGGCCAGTCCGTGCCGAGCAACATCCGAACCTCCGACGGCATGTTCTTCGACCGGCACGAGGATGAAATAATCGAAGACATCGAACGACGGATCGCGGAGTGGACCAGGATTCCGTGGGAAAACGGCGAGGGCATCCAGGTGCTTCGGTACGAGATTGGGCAAAAGTACGAACCTCACCTCGACGCATTCAGCGACAAGTTTAACACCGAGGAGAGCCGGGGCGGTCAGCGCATGGCGACCGTGCTGATGTACCTCAGCGACGTGGAAGAAGGCGGTGAGACGGTGTTCCCGCGGAGCGTGGATAAGCCGCACAAAGGGGACCCGAACTGGAGTGAATGCGCGCAGCGGGGGGTCGCCGTCAAGGCCCGAAAGGGCGACGCTCTCCTCTTCTGGTCGCTCGACATGGACCAGAAGGTCGACGAGCTGAGCCTTCACGGCGGGTGCCCGGTGATCAAGGGAACCAAGTGGAGCGCGACGAAGTGGATGCACCTCAAGTCCTTCGACATGGGCGGAGCCTTTCGGTTCCCGGAGGGCGTGTGCGACGACCAGAACGAGCAGTGCGAAGGGTGGGCGGGAATGGGCGAGTGCGATAAGAACCCAAAGTACATGGTGGGCACGGCGGGGCGCGACGACGGGAACTGCATGCGCGCGTGCGGGAAGTGCCCGCCGGGGAGCAAGCGGAAGGAGCAGGTGGACATGTCCAAGTATCTCAAAGATCCGGATGGGATCAAGAAAGGGGTGGAGGTGGACATCGCCGATATCTTCTCGAAGACGGACGTAGCCGCTGATCAAGGGGAGTCGGCGCGAAAAACTTCTCCGCCGGCGCCCTCGAAGCTCATCGGCGTCGACGACAGCTACACCGACCTCGCCAGGTACCTGGAGGACTAGCTCGATACGCACCGGTAGCTCACTTTAGCGATGAAACGAACGAACCGTCGATCGCGAAGAGTGTTTGTTGTTTTAAATCTTGTTCGACTTGACCCCAGTCTGTTCCTCTGGCAGCGGGCGATTGAACCCGCCCGGCCTGTTCATGTATTGCCTCGCGCGCCGCGTCGTCTTCTTGTGCACCGCGCTCACGTTGGCGTTCTCATCCTCAACCTGCTTCCCCTGCGTGGTGCCGAACCCGCCGAAGCCCATCAGCGCCATCATCTCCGCCTCCTCGGGGTCCACCGGGGGCCCGTCGCCGTCGTTCGTCTCAACCGCATTCATCTCGGCGGGAGTCTCCTCGGGCGCCGTAGCCGCCGTCTTGCTCTTCTTCTTCGGCCGTTCCTCGGCGGGCTCGACGACCGAGTCGAGGAACTCCTCAGCCTCCTCCCGGGGGTGGGGATTCGAGTCCCTGTGCCCTCCACCGCCCCTGTCCCTGTCCCTGCCGCGATTGTCGTTTCGGCCGCGGTCGTCGCGAATCTCTCGACCGAATTCGTCCAGCCTCGGGGGATCGCGTCGTTCTCGTGAGTCCCGCCGTTCACGCCTGTGCGGGCTCCTCGACCGAGATCTCCCTCGTGCCCCCCTGTCCTTGCCTCGGTCCCACTCCCGGTCCCTGCTCCGTTCCCTGTCGCCGTCCCGCCCCATGGTTCACGTCTCCCTCCCGCGTTTACTCCTTCTTGGTCTCCAACAGTTTGCGGAGCTTGATCTCCTCGTCGCGTTTCGCGTCGAAGTGCTTGACCCAGGAGGTAGGGCAGTGCTTCTCGTACGCCTTACGGAGAGATCGTGCGTTGCGCTTGGCGCCGTTTTCGTCCAAGCAAGCGAAGTAAGCGTCACGAGCCTGCGACGGTGGGCGAGGGTGGTCAGCAACCCTAAACAATCGGGAACGATTTGATGAACGGGGACGACGAACGGGGACGACGAACGGGGGACGTTTACAGTCGCAAATACGGACACGAAACGACGCTCACCTCGTAGCACTTCTTACGTTCCTCGACGAGCATCAATGGCGCGTCTCCACACCTCGGATCCGCGAAAGAGGGCGCCAATCGCGAGTGGTGGGCGAAGGCGAGTCCAACGAAGTTTGTTCCAAGATCGCCGAGTAACATCGACGACGAACAGCAAAACAGTCAAAAACAGTTACTTGAATTGGAAATTGTATAACTTCACCCTGTTCAGGTGCCCATTCCATACCTATTCATGATTAACACGCTGCCCGCGCTCGCGCCAAAAATGTGGGAACTAAAAAAACACACCGTCAGTCACATTGCCCATACACACATTACACGTAAAATCACGAGAAACACGTCGAAAGATTTCGGTCCACAAAAAATAGGAGAGGTTTTTGAGACTGGACAGTGGAATTGACGAAACAGAATCTACAGAACCGTCCCTAACCGTGCATGGGGAGTTCGCAATTACGAGTAATAACGAACTCCCGAACCAAATCTCACGATGCCCTCTCCGTAATTAATTAGAGCTCACTCGACGAAGAATAAACCAAGAATGAACCAAGAAACAGGGGAACCGAAGTTTCGCACGCTTTTTCTGGGAATAAAGCGTACCCGGGAGAATCGCGTGCGGGTACACTGGTGCCGGAGACCGTGGCGTCGCGGTGGCGTCTGCCAGTTTACGGCCCTCGAGTCTATCGGAACACAACCGTAAGGTCCAACACCGACCCGTACATCGACCAAACCCCCGAAACGAACGTCGACCATGGCGCCAGCAGCGTCCGATAAGGCCGAGCAGGCGGGCAAGAAATCCGCGGTGAAGGAGGAAGCTGCGAGTGACGTAGAGGATGACGACGAGGAGGACGACGACGTGAGTTGCGCGACGCGTTTCCCCTTAATTTTCGCGCGAATCCCACATCACGAACCGATACCCGCGTTGCCCGACGTCTCGAACCCACCGCGAATCGGTCGCGCCCGCGTCGGGGCCGCGAACTCCGCGCTCCGCACGGCATTCACAGGTGTCGAGAGCTCCATTTGTTATTTTTGTCGAGTTACGAACCAAGGGAAACTGCACGGCTCCTACCCTCCGGAACCGCCTCGCTCACCGCGCGCGTCTCCCTCCGTCCCCCGATTGATTCAGCCCAAGGTGTCGAAGACGAAGAAGACGTGCTCGTCGATATACAGAGGCGTGCGCCAACGACCGTGGGGAAGGTACGCGCGTCACCGCAGATCTAACCGAATCGCGACCCCCCTTCCCGCACTGCTTTTTCCTCGCGGACATCCAACAAATATCTAAAACTGACCCCCGTTCCCAACCCCCGTTACTTAACCCAACAGCTGGGCGGCCGAGATCAGGGACCCGAACCGCGGCGCCAGGCTATGGCTCGGAACCTTCGACACCGCGGAGGAGGCGGCGCGGGCGTACGACGCCGCCGCGAGGCACATCCGAGGTCCAAACGCCCGGACAAACTTCTCGCTGGCGCCGGGCGAGGTGCCGCCGCCGTTTGTACTCCCGGACCCGCCCGCCGCGCGCGGCCGCGGTAAGGGCGATGCCGACGGGCCACCCGCGGGCGGCGGCGGCGGCGGGCGGGGTGCCGGCAGGGGCGGGCCCGGCCGTCCCCCGCACGCCACCAAGAAGCAGGCGCGGGCTCCGATCGAACCAGGCGTCGGCGGCATGAACAACACCGGCCTCCCCGGGTACTCCCTCGGCGGTACACACATGAACGGACCTTCAGGGCCCCAGCGCGGCTCCAACAACGGGTACAACAACGCGCACAGGTCCATCCACGGCAGCAGCACCGCCCCGAACGACCTCTCCGCGCTCGTCAACGCTAACCTCGCCCTCGCGCAGCAGAACCTGGCGATGGCCGGTCAGGCCACCGGCGGCGACGGCGGGTACATACGGCTCGGTCTTAACCAAGGTCCCCAGGCGAACCCGTCGGGGATGCACCCTGGTGAGAACGAGATCCCGAGGATACACAACTCCAAGCGCGAACGTGCGCCGTCGAACCCTTTCTTAGGGACGTCCTTTGGCGTCGCGGGGTCCTTCGGCAGCGTCTTTGGGCACGATTACCTGTCGTCGACTCCGGAGAACGGCGGCGTGTTTCCCATGGGCTCGTCGCCGCTGCTGATGGGCACGAGCCCGGACGCGGCGGGGGGCAGCGGCCGTGGGGGCGGCATGCACGTCAAGATGGAAAACTCGATGGGCGGCGGCGGCGGGGGGTTTGGCTCCATGAAGGATGATTTCCAGGTTGGTTCGCTCGGCCTCGGCGACGGCGACGACGACCTCCACGCCGTCGGATCCCTGGAGCTCGGCTCACCCCTCGACAACTTCGGCGACTTGCTTAACTCCCTCCCGAAGCACAGCGTCGGCGGTGGACGGGGGATGGGCGGTCGGCTGCCGATGAGGCGGGAGACCAGGGGCGTTTCCCCCACAAACGCCTTTGGGCTCGGCGGCGGCGTCGGCGGGATCGAAGAGGCTCTCGCCGCGGGGAAGCGGTGAGCACGGCGGGTCACCGACGAGAAAAAACACCCATCCTCGGATGTAAATTCTTTGACGTCGCGCCCACGTGTTGGAAGACGTGGGCGCCGTGACATCCATTCTTCACGCGGACTTTCCATCGAACGCGTTTCCTTCACGGAACGCCAGAACGAACGAACTTGGGCACTGCTTGAAGAACGCGTGATGTACATTACCTTCGCGTAACACTTAGAATGACGTATCCTGAATGATATACCATGTATTGTTGGAAAATAGCCGCCGTGATCTCGTTCGCGCGATTGGGTCGAAGACGCGTGAGGAAGCTCTCGATAAAAATCTGTGAACTGACTGACAAATCAGCCGAGGGCTGCGAGCTATTGCTGCTAAGCTAACTCGCGTCTACGGCCGGCCAGCCGCCGATGATGCGTCGCACGAGACACCAATCAATAAAGACTTCGATGAATCGCTTACTTCTTGCCGCCCTTCCTGTACTTGCCGGACTTGATGTCGTCCTCGTAGCCAGCGCCGATGACGGAGGAGTCACGGCACGCCTTGTCGAGGAGCCACTCGCCGAAGGACTTCTTGCCGCCCTGATCGAACGAAGGGTGGGTGAGACGCGGGTATCGGTCAGCGTGCGTGGGTCAGAGACGGTTAAAACGTTCGTGGTGTGAACGAACGAGTTCGAGATGTATCGCGATCGGAACCCGCGCGGAGATCGCGCGTCACCGATCGGCGCGGGGGTTGGAAATTTTATCCTCGATCAGCGCCGCGCGAAACAAACCCAGGTTCCTGAGTCGGGGGTGACGACAACAGTCCCTCTCGGAGGCGAGATTCGTGCGGCGCGGCCCGCGCGCGTTTGTCGGCGTCACGAGCGCGATCGACGCCCCGCGTGATTGTAAAAACGCGCGACGCGGGGCGAAGATCAGTTCGCGCGATCCCCCGGACGAACCCGCGCCGTCGTCGAGGCGCCTTGCGTCTCACGCCGCGGCGCCCTCGGTCCACGAGAAGAAACCAATGCCAAGTGGAGGAAAACACGGGAGAAAAACACACCTTGGCCTTGGCCTTGGCGACGGTCTTCTTGGCGGGCTTGGTCTTGCCAAAGAGGGCGTTCACGCGGGTGGAGCGCACGGCACGGACGGCCTTGACGGGGGCGACCACGGGGGTGCCGACGAGGGTGGACATGGCGAACATCTTCGTGTGTTACGTCTGCGTGTGTCAGAATGGGAAGGCGGGCGGGGACGCAATCGAAGGTGGGTTTGGGTTTAGCCCTGGTTCATCGAGCCACACATCGCACTACGTGGAAATCTCTCGCGATCCTATTGGTCGAGAACCCGGCTTATCTATTGGCCACAGTCTCCATGGGGAATTAACTCAAGGAAATAGACCGTACACTCTCGTCCCAAAATGCAGAGTTTAAAGTTTCGAACCTAATCATCACCAGACAACAACGGCGCTCGCAGATCGTCGGGCGGCGAAACCCCTCTCGGATCGGAAGATGTCGTCACAGCCCGCGACGCAGGGTAACGTGAACCGGGGTAACCTGCCCAAGGGTGCGTGCTACAAGTGCGGCAAGACGGGCCACTGGAGCAGGGACTGCACCGCCCCTCGGGAGGAATGGATCCCGCAGCAGCCCAGGGACGCCCCAGGGACCACCGCAGACGCGGGCGACGTCGATCCCGAGGCGTCAACCCAGAATAAACCCAAGAAGAAGAGCACCCGCGCGCCCAAGTTCACCGTCGTCGATCACCTCCTCGGACCCAACGGACTGGCGTACCTCCACGACGTCATCCCCGAGAAGTTCAACGAGATCGCCAAGGGCCCTGGGCACGAGTTTGGGGACTTTCAGCGGCTCATGGGGCTGTACAAAGAGTGGACGCGCAAGATGTACCCGTACAAACCGCACGAGTGGGTCATGAACAGGGTCAAGGTCCTATCGAAGACCAAGGAGGTACGCGCGTGCGTCAGGGAGCTCAACGAGCGCGAGCGCATCGAGCTCGGCGGCGACGGCGTCGACGTCCCCGAAGACTTCAACCCCGAGGACGTGGTCTTCCCGGACGCGGACCCCGACGACGACGACGACGAGGGCGAGGACGTGGTCTTCCCTGACGACGACGACGACGATGAGGAGGAGTGGAACGAGGCGAAGCACGGCGAGAAGGCGCGGAAGAAGCTCGCGGGCGCCGACGAGGACGACGAGCTCGCCGAGTTGATGCGCGAGTCCAACGCCGAACGGAAAGGGAAGACGAAGGGCAAGAAGGCGCCTGTCGAACCGAAGGGTGCCGACTCGGACGACGAGGAGCCGGTGCAGTCGCAGATGGAGGACATGGCCGACGCGTTCGATGAGGCGCGGAAGACGGTCGGTGAAGGGTACTTTGACGAATCCAGCGACGACGACGACGAAGGCGGGATCGCGCTCGTCAACACCACGCGGCGGAAGTCGTCGGCGCTCGGCGCGGGCGAGAAGGGCAAGGCGCGGAAGAAGCTCAAGGAGGTGGCGGCGAAGCGCCGGCGGAAGAAGAAAGAGCCAACCCCCGAGCCCGAGCCCGAGCCCGAGGCTGCCGAGGAGGAACCCGAACCCGAACCCGCTCGCAAGAAACTGCGAAGGCGAGCTCGCGATTCCGATGACGATGACGACGAGGACGACGACGATGACGAGGAGGAGGAGGCCGGCGCGAACCGCCGCGCGCGCCGCCGCGTCGTCAAGCGGGGTATCGAGAGCGACAGCGACGACGACTTACCCATACCGCAGCATCTCGGCGGGACCATGCTCGCGCCGTCTCCCGCCAAGCCGCTCATCCCCAGTTTCCTGTACGAGTCCGACGACGAGAAGAAGACGGAGACGAAGGAGTGAAGACGGAGACGAAGAGTAGACGAATGGGGAAACGGCCGATGTGTTCGTTTAGCAACTCGATATGCCCGTGGTATTAAAAGTCTCACGCACCGGCAAAGAGGGAAAGAATCGTCGCGTGCAATCAGTCGGTGTTTACGCCAATCAGAGCTTGGACGCGCTCTGCTTGGCGGGTACCCTCGAGTTGAGCACCCTCACCGTCTCCCCGTCAATCTCAATCACCTCCGGGTCCGCACCCACCACGCCGAACGACATCCCGACGTCGATCCTCCAGATCCGCCCGTCGCACTCCCCGTTGCAGCCGCCCAGCTGCGGGGTATGACCCACCACCAGCCGAGTCGCGGGTCCGTACTTCTCGGTGATGGCGTCCAGCGTGTTACCGAGCACCTCGCACGCCCTGTCCCTGTCGCTGTCCGTGACGAAGTTCTCCGTCCCGAACGTGCGGTTCCACACCACGCTGTCCTTCACGCTTCCGATGGCCATGCCCAGCGCGGTGCGATCCTCCTCCGAGGAAATCTCCGCGCCGCGCATCCAGTCCGCCACGGCGTTGTTCAAACGCTCCAAACCAAACTCCACGTGCCGGGGCATCAAGCCGCCGTGCGCAAAGACGGTGTCGTTGACGATCAGCACCGTGCTGTTCATCGCGAGCTGCTGCGCCAGGGGCCCGCCGGGGGAGAACAGGCCCACGCGCGCCTTGACCTGCTTCTTCCGCGGGTCATCCTCGCCGCCGCCGAAAGCCTCTTTAAACGCGGATCCGAATAGGTTCACGAGGTGCTCACCGAACCTCATGGACTCCTGAAACGCACCTTGCGTGACGTACCTGAAGTCCCCGGAGACGTTGAGGACCTCGTGGTTACCGTTGAGGATGTACACCGCGCCGCCCTGCGCCTCGGCCTGCTTGTGGAGCTTCTGGAGGAGGATGAGGATGGCGATCTCGTCGTCGCCCCGATCGAGGACGTCGCCAACCTGCACCACGACGGTGTCTCCGCCGGTCCACTCGGGATTCACCGCGTCGCCGCCGTCGCCGAGGACGCCGGCGATGGAGAGGGCGCGCCTGGCCTGGCCGATGTCGCCGTGGACGTCGCCGAGGGCGACGACGCGGCCGGGCGCGGTCACCTTGAGGGGCGGGTAGGGCGCCTTGGCGTCGCCGCCCGCGGGGGTCGCGGGGCCCTTCGCGGCAGCCTCGGAGGCGGCGCAGAGGGGGGACGCGACGGCGCGGCGCGCGAGCGGGGCGAGCGAACCGGGCGCGTAGCGGGTCACATGCGTGGGGAACCTCGCCCTGCGCAGCGCGAACGCGCTCATCGAGCGAGCCGCGGCGAGCATCCTTCCCGCGCGTCCCTCCGACCCGGTGTGAGATGTGTGCGACCTTTTGAAGCGCAAAGGTCGAACTCGCTGTGAGTGGCGAAATCCAAAGATAAGCTCCGCCCGCGCACTGGCCGCCGGTGCCCTTCAACAGTGACCGATCGTCGCCGTTGAGACTACGAGACTCGTGTGCGCGTGTGCTGACGCGTGAATAACAACGCGCGCGTCGACCCAATCCCCGTCGGCGCCGCTTTCAGTGCGGAGAGGGCGGAGAGGTCGTGACGTCGACAGAGCTTCGCGGGTTATTTGTCACAGTGATCTGCACGGGACTCGCTCAGAGCCACAAGCCACTCCGTATGGGAACGTTACTGGAGAGACTAAATACGGTTAACGGGATGCTATTTCTATTTCAAGAGGCCTTGATGAGGGTGCAGATACAGACACGTGAGAGGTCACTGTTCCGATGCACGACGCGTGCGCCCTGGGGCGCGCGGGAGCATCGCTGGCCGCCGCGCGCGTAGCATCCTCAAGGACCGCGACCACTTCCCTCTCTTCAGCGCGTCACGCGTGCGCCGCGTCAGGTCCCGCGACTCGCGCGCCGCGCCGCGAGAGTCAGATGGGGGCAACCACCGCCGCCGAAATCGAGCCGTCGACCTCGACGCGGGCGCGCGTCCACTTCGAGGACGTCATCGTGACCAACAGCCGCACGACCGACATGGCGCACACGCTGTGGCGTGCGGTCATGCGCCCGGGTGACACCGCCGTCGACGCCACCATGGGCAACGGCTGGGACACCGTCGCGCTCGCCCTCATGCTCGCAGACCTCGAGTCTACCTCGGACCCGGCAGTCGAGTCCAAGCCCGGCAGGGTCGTCGCGTTCGACATCCAGGAGGACGCGCTCACGAGCACGCGGACCAGGATGGACAAAGATCTCACACCCGAGCAGGCATCGCGCGTGGACCTCGTGCTGAAGAGCCACGACATGATGGAGGAACACGTGAGAGAACACGATTCAGTGGGTGTCGTGTGCTTCAACTGCGGGTATCTTCCCGGTCCCGACGGAAACAAGGAGGTCCGAACGGCGACCACCACCACAGTCAGCGCGGTGGCGGCCGGCGTGAAGACGCTCAGGCCGGGCGGAGTGCTCACGGTGGTTGGGTACACCGGGCACCCGGGAGGATGGGACGAAGTCGAGGCGGTGATGGAG
>MDSY01054207.1_pt1 | contig 14196 bp, 14 predicted proteins | sample 811131 | NCBI WGS metagenome assembly MDSY01 (sample SAMN05326643, study PRJNA326480) | marine metagenome | isolation source: seawater | place: Atlantic Ocean: South West | collected 2010 | reverse complement strand
TATTTTTAATGATTTTAGCCAATAAAAAACCGGCTACAAGAGCCGGTTTTTTAGTAAGCTTGGTTAGCTTAGGGGATGAATTACATCATGCTGCCCATACCGCCCATACCACCACCCATACCGCCCATGTCTGGCATACCGCCAGCATCGTCTGAAGGTGCGTCAGCAATCATACATTCAGTAGTCAACATCATGCCAGCAATAGACGCTGCAGCTTGAAGCGCAGTACGTGTTACTTTGGCAGGATCTAAGATGCCCATATCGATCATGTCACCGTAACCACCAGTGCTAGCGTTATAACCGTAGTTACCAGAACCGGCCTTAACCTTGTCTACCACAACAGAGGCTTCGTCACCTGAGTTAGTAGCAATTTGGCGCATAGGTGCTTCCATTGCTTTAAGAGCAACTTTAATGCCTACAGTTTGGTCAGGGTTTTCGCCTTCTAGATCTTGAATGCCTTGTAGAGCACGAATTAGAGCAACACCACCTCCTGGCACTACACCTTCTTCAACAGCAGCACGGGTTGAGTGCAATGCGTCTTCTACACGGGCTTTCTTCTCTTTCATTTCTACTTCAGTAGCAGCACCAACCTTGATTACGGCAACGCCGCCCGCAAGCTTAGCAACACGCTCTTGTAGCTTCTCACGGTCATAGTCTGAAGAGGTATCAGCAATCTGAGCACGAATCGCAGTAACGCGACCTTCGATAGCAGTTGCTTCGCCTATACCATCAATAATGACAGTAATTTCTTTTGACATAGTCACACGCTTAGCTTGGCCCAGCTGCTCTAGGGTAGCTGTCTCTAAAGACAAACCAATCTCTTCAGAAATAACAGTAGCACCGGTTAACACAGCAATGTCTTCAAGCATGGCCTTACGACGATCGCCAAAACCAGGTGCTTTAACAGCACATACTTTAACAATACCGCGCATGTTGTTCACTACTAAAGTAGCTAAGGCTTCGCCTTCAACGTCTTCAGCAACGATCAATAGTGGACGGCCAGACTTTGCAACAGCTTCTAAAATTGGCAGCAAGTCACGGATGTTTGAGATCTTCTTGTCAACCAACAATAAGAAAGGTGTTTCCAACTCTGCTGTCATGTTCTCATGGTTGTTTACAAAGTAAGGTGACAAGTAGCCACGGTCAAACTGCATACCTTCTACAACGTCTAGTTCGTCTTGTAGAGAAGTACCTTCTTCTACGGTGATAACGCCTTCTTTGCCTACTTTTTCCATCGCTTCAGCGATGATACGGCCAACAGTGCTGTCAGAGTTAGCAGAAATAGTACCTACCTGAGCAATGGCATTAGTATCTGCACATGGCGTAGCCATAGTTTCAAGCTGAGCTACTACTGCAGCAGACGCTTTGTCGATGCCACGCTTAAGATCCATTGGGTTCATGCCAGCGGCTACAGCCTTAAGGCCTTCGTTTAGGATCGCTTGGGCCAAAACAGTGGCAGTTGTTGTACCGTCACCAGCTACATCGTTGGCCTGGGAAGCAACTTCCTTCACCATTTGTGCGCCCATGTTCTCGAACTTGTCTGCCAATTCGATTTCTTTAGCTACAGACACACCATCTTTAGTGATGGTAGGTGAGCCAAAGGCTTTGTCTAATACTACGTTACGGCCTTTAGGGCCTAAGGTTACTTTTACAGCATCGGCTAGGATGTTTACGCCGTTTACCATACGGCTACGAGCCGAATCACCAAATCTTACTTCTTTAGCTGCCATGTGAAAAATTCCTGTATCAAAAATAGAGTTAAATTAAGCTTCAAGAACGCCATAGATTTCGCTTTCGCTAACGATAAGCACTTCTTCACCGTTGATCTTAGCCGTGCTGTTGCCTGCGTACGGGCCAAACAATACTGTGTCGCCAACCTTAACGCTCATTGCTTGTTGTTCGCCATTGGTCGTAATACGGCCAGGGCCTACTGCCAGAACTTCACCTTGATTTGGCTTTTCTGCAGCACTACCCGGTAGCACGATGCCACCAGCACTAGTTTCTTCTTCTTCTTGACGACGAATTACAACGCGATCATGTAAAGGACGGATGCTCATTACTCTATACTCCTAAAGTGCACGTATCTCCGGCTAATCCGGAATTGTTTTTCTATTAACGAACTTATACATATGGGGTGAAATGTACTTTTCAATAGCAAAATCAAAATAAAGTCACGATAACTAAACTTTATTCAACCTTATCCTGTGGCTGGTTATCTTGCTGTGTTTCAAACTCCCCATCTATTATACTTTCATCGCGGCTAAAGCCTGAAGTGAAACCACCACCTGCAACATTGGCACCAGAAAAAGCTTTAAAGCGTCCCATCAAGCGCGAAGCAAAAAATTGCCGAGTATGCGGCACCAACAATAAAAACCCGATCGTATCGGTAACAAATCCTGGCGTTAATAGTAGAGCACCGCCTACGGCGAGCAAAATACCTTCTAACATTTCCTGAGCTGGTATTTGGCCTGCTTGAATACGCCAACTGGCCCGGCTTAAAGTCGCTAAACCTTGATGACGTAACAGGTTAATACCTATAAACGCAGTAAGTAACACCAAGGCAATAGTCCATAGTGCACCAATTTGTTGGCCCACTTGTATGAGAACCACCATTTCCACTATTGGTACGGCGATAAATAAGGCAAAAAGAAAACGCATAATAATGTAATCCTGGTTAAGTTAAGCTCAGTTAACTGTATTTCTTATATGCGGCCATACAATAAAAATGAAAGCCCCCCACCAATCACATCCAAAACAACCAAAACAATCACAAAAAGAACACTTACTTAACGAGCCATTGCTAAGGCGCCAACAACTATACCAAACCATAGCTGCAATCCCCCACGGTAAAGTGGCAAGTTACTCTCAACTAGCGGCCCTTGCTGGGCAAGCTGGCGCAGCGCGGTGGGTGGGTTGGTGTTTAAGGCATTTGCCTAAAGATTCCAGTTTACCTTGGCACCGGGTGATTACTGCCAGCGGCAAACTACCCTTCCCAATGGCAACAGCAGATTATGTGCAGCAGCGTGAAAAACTGGAACTAGAAGGAGTACCATTACAAAACAATAAAGTGTCTATGAAAATATATCAGTGGCAGCAGTAATCATTTACGCAAGCTTGAGCCAAATACGGCCCACGCCAACAAAAATTTAAGCGTACTAAAACTTATTGAAGACAGATCAGGACAAAATTACGTGGATAGCAATACAGTAAAACCTCAATCAGCGACCCTATTTTCGTTAGCCTGCCTTCTACTATTAGGTAGTGTATGGGGTAGCACTATTATCATGACTAAACACGTGGTTTCTACCGGACACCAACCCTTAGGTTTAATCTTTTGGCAACTCGCATTGGGGGCCATGTTACTTACCGTTATTGCTCGCTTTAAGGGCTCCTCCCTACCCATGAGCTGGAGCCATATACGCTTTTACGCCATTGTGGCCCTGTTTGGCACTATTATCCCAAATACCTTCTCCTATATTAGTGCTGTTCATCTATCGGCTGGGGTACTAGCCATTGCCATAGCCACTGTGCCTATGTTTTCCCTGCTAGTGGCCCTATTTATTCAAAGTGAGCGATTTAACGGCATACGCATGTTGGGTATTTTGCTAGGTGCTATAGCCATATTATTAATCCTAGGTCCAGAAGCAGACTTTGGTAGCCAAGGTGTTGGCTTATTTATGTTATTAGCGCTTGTTGCTCCACTATTTTATGGCCTTGAAGGCAATTATCTAGCGGTTAAAACACCCCCTAAAATGGACCCTATTACCACCTTACAAGGGGCCTCTGTCGTTGGCCTAATCATCTGCACACCTATTACCCTCGCCACCAGTTCGTGGGTGGACTTGAGTGAAACTTGGACGTCTGTTGAATGGGCCATTTTGGCAAACAGCTTTTTACATGTCATCGCCTACACTGGCTACATCTGGTTGGTAGGGCGAACCGGTGCGGTATTTGCTAGCCAGGTAGCTTACATTGTTACCATTTCTGGCGTACTTTTAGGCATCACCCTATTGGGAGAAACCCATAGTCCACTAGTATGGCTCGCCCTTGGTTTCATGCTTATGGGTTTGGTGCTGGTGCAACCTAAAAAACATCTGATCACTGACAAAGGCACTGTTTAATGCCTAAACCCTACTACCTGCTTAATGCAAAACAGGTATTCACTTTTAAATTTGAAGATTTTTGCTAAGGTTTGCCGTAAAATTAAGCTTCGCTTTTAACCCACGCTCCGGATTTACGTTTCGGCTCGCTAAGGAACCCTTGATGAATCAAGATCAGTCTCTAATCGTTGTTTGTGCCCTTTATAAATTTGTCACCCTGGAAAGATTTCAAGACCTACGCCAACCCCTACTAAAGGTGATGGAGTACAACAAAATTCGTGGCTCCTTGCTACTTGCTGCAGAAGGAATTAACGGTACCGTAGCCAGTAACCGTAAAGGTATTGACGCGCTGCTGGCTTGGTTTGATAAAGATACTCGCCTGGGCAACATCGTGGTAAAAGAGTCCTTCGAAGCCAGCAATCCGTTTAATCGTATTAAAGTAAAACTAAAGAAAGAAATCGTCACCATGGGTATTGAAGGGATAGACCCTAAGCAAGTAGTGGGTACTTACGTAAAACCCAAGGACTGGAACGCCCTTATTTCTGATCCAGACGTGGTATTGGTAGACACACGCAATGCTTACGAAGTAAAAGTGGGCACTTTTAAAGGTGCATTAAACCCAAACACTACTAATTTCCGCGAATTCCCACAGTATGTCCAAGATAACCTAGACCCTAAAATCAACAAAAAAGTGGCTATGTTTTGTACGGGAGGGATTCGCTGTGAAAAGTCTACCGCCTACCTAAAAGAACAAGGTTTTGACGAGGTATATCACTTACAAGGCGGCATCTTAAAATACCTTGAACAAGTGCCAGAAGCCGACACTATGTGGCAAGGCGAGTGTTTTGTATTTGATAATCGCGTTACCGTAAACCACCAGCTGGAAAAAGGTGAATATGACCAATGCCACGCCTGTCGTTTACCTATTACTAAAGAAGAACAAACCAGCGACCAATACCTCGAAGGTATTAGCTGCCCGCATTGTTTTGACAAGCACACCCTAGACCAGCGCCAGCGCTATGAAGAACGTCAACGCCAAATGGAACTTTCCAAAGAACGTGGTGAAGCTCACATTGGTTCTGATGCCGTTGATACCATCAATCAACGTCGCCAAGCCAAAGAACACAAGAAACAAGTTCAACGAGATAAAGAGCTACTTGTTTCAAACATTAACCCTGAGTAATAGATGGTCCCAACGTGGCTTTTAGGCTGCTTGAGAGGTTGTTTGTAAGGCGGCTTTCCTTAGACGCCTTACAGGCCGTTCGTCAATGATAATATGAATTGCAGCGGTTGCTAACGCAATGGCCGCACCTGCCCACCAAACGTTATTATAGCTGCCCGTTGTATCATACAAATAGCCGCCCAACCAAACCCCTAAAAATGAACCGAGTTGATGGTTTAAAAACACAATACCATACAGACTACCCATGTGCTTTAAACCAAACATTTGAGCCACTAGGCCAGAAGTAGGTGGCACTGTGGCAAGCCATAAGAAGCCTGTGACCATAGAAAATAAGTAAATAGACGTGGTAGTGATGGGTATTAACATAAAGGCTGCAATGGCCACAGCCCGGATAAGGTAGATAATACCTAACAGATTTTTCTTGGAATACTTGCTAGACCAAGATCCAAACAACAAGCAACCAAAGATGTTGAAAAAACCAATGAGGGATAAGCTAATTACGGCAACTTTGGCATCAAAACCATGGTCAGATAAATAGGCAGGCATGTGCACAGTAATAAATGCTAACTGAAACCCACACACAAAAAAACCTGCAATAAGTAACCAATAGTGCACATGCCTGCTGGCCTCTTTTAACGCTGCAGACAAGGATTGGTTCTGCACAGGCTCTTGCTCTTTTTCAGCATGCCCTGGGTGAAAGTGCTGACCATTGTTACGAAAGGGACCAGACAACAGCAGCATACACAGTGAACCACCAGCCAAAATCATCAGAGTGATTTGCCAGCCATAGGCTGCAATAAACTCTTGTGCTACCGGAATCACCAACAATTGGCCAAAAGAGCCTGCAGCCGTGCCTAAACCTAAGGCTATTCCACGATTCTGTTCACTCACTATTCTAGCTAAGGCAGGTAAAATAACACCAAAACCCGTACCTGCAATACCCATACCCACTAAGATTCCAGCACCCATATGCAGGCCCCAGTAACTGTCTGCAGTGGCAGTAACATACAGGCCTAGGGCATAAGCGAGTGAGCCAATATAAATAGTTTTAGTAGCGCCAAAACGATCAGCTATCGCTCCAGCAACAGGCTGAAATAAACCCCAGCAAAGGTTTTGTAGTGCCAAAGAAAATGCAAACACCTCACGGCCATAGCCAAAGTCGCTGGATATAGGCGCCATAAAAAAGCCAAATGATGCACGCATTCCAAAGTTTATGGCCAGCAATACGCAGGCACACACAACCACTAAACTAAGTAATTTTACTGGTTTAGACATTTCTACACAGTTCCATTTCAAAAAGGTGCGCTATTAGATAACCCTGAGCAACACTAACGTGTTGCCTAAAAAAGCTTCTTAATCCCTAAAATTACTAAACTGCAGTGGCATGTCAAATTCGCCTTCACGTAAACTGGCAATCGCCTCTTGTAAGTCGTCACGCTTCTTACCTGTTACTCTTACTTGGTCGCCCTGCACTTGGCTTTGCACTTTGAGCTTTTTCTCTTTTAAGAACTTAACCACTTTTTTGGCCAACTCTTTTTCTAAGCCAGATTTCATCAGTACCACTTGGCTACTTTTCATATTAGTAGTTTCTGGGTCTTTCAATTCTAAGCAACGGATGTCAATACCACGCTTAATAAGCTTTTCGTGCAGAATGGGCAACATTTGCTGCAACTGAAATTCCACATCAGCGCGCATGGTCACCATATCTTCACCTTGATCAAAGCGGGCATTAACGCCTTTAAAATCATAACGGGTAGTCACTTCACGGTTAGCTTGGTCTAGGGCATTAGATACTTCATGGCTATCGAGTTCGGAAACCACATCAAATGATGGCATTAGTTAATTCCTTTGTTAAAATAGGGTACAAATCTTGATAACAATATTGTAACCCATGACGAGTCTTTCATCCTACCCTTGGCACATTTGTGGTGCCGGTGCTATTGGCAGCCTTTGGGCCAGCGCTTTGGCCTCACATGGGGCTAATGTCACTTTATTGTTAAAAGACACAGCCCAGCTGGCACAATATCAAGCCGCTGGCGGCGTTAGGCTATTAGAGGGCGATGAACAGACTCACATTAAGCCTGACGCATTAATCCCTAACAGCCGCGCTGCAGTTAATCACCATCCCCAAAAAATTAAACATCTACTGGTATGCTGTAAATCTTACGCTACCTTAGACGCCATATTGCCATGGCGCAAATACCTAACACATGACACCCAAATTGTATTACTACAAAATGGTATGGGTAGTGCCCAAAGGTTACAGCGAGCTTTGACTCACGCTAATATTTATTGTGCAATTAGTACCGATGGAGCTTGGCGTAAAGGGCCTTTTGATGTGGTACGGGCTGGTGATGGTGAAACATTAATTGGCAGTTTTAGCGATCATTTAATAGCCGCAGAAATACCTGCAGCGATACAAAGCCTATGCCAACCCATGGTAAATGAGCCAAGGCTTGATATCGCTTGGCGCACAGACATACGCACACCTATGTGGCACAAGCTGGCAATCAATAGCGTTATCAATGCCCTCACTGCCATTTACCAATGTACCAACGGTGAGCTGATTAACCACCCTCAAGGCAGACCTCGCTTACAACAACTATGTATAGAAACCCAAGATGTGATGGCCCGTTTAGGCATTGTGCCTTTAGGACAGGGGTTACCCAACACTGCCGTGCGTATTTTACAGCAAACAGCACTCAACAAATCGTCTATGTTGCAAGACTGCCAAGCAGGCCGCCCAACAGAAATTGAGGCTATTAATGGTTACATTATTCAGCAAGGTGCGCTTTATCATTTGCCTTGTGCTGGCCACAAGCAGGTTTGCGAAGATTTACGGCGCATATATGCAATTTAAACCTTGTCCTTAAACAGGCAACACCCCGTATAATAAGTCGCATTCGTTACTAAATGGCTAGCTAAATATGTTGGTTGTTCGCCCTATTGGTCCACAAGACCATGACGCTTTGTATCAAATTGCAGTAGATTCTGGTGTAGGTTTTACCTCCTTACCCATAAACCGCGATGTTTTAAATGACAAGATTGCGCGCTCTGTTGCCTCTTTTGCCAAACAAACTACCCAGCCAGATGACGAAGGTTACTTATTCGTTCTGGAAGATACACACACTGGTGAGGTCATCGGTACTACTGCCGTAGAGGCCAGTGTTGGCACTCGGGCGCCCTTCTACCATTACCACCGCCAAACCGTGGTGCATGCGTCACCTACCTTAGACGTGCATAACAAAATGGAAGTACTCACCCTGTGCAATCATTACACTGGTTGTTCCGAAGTGTGTACATTATTTTTACAAGAAGCACACCGCAGTGGCACTAATGGCCGCCTTTTATCCAAGAGTCGTTTTTTGTTTATGGCTCAGTTTGCTGAGCGATTCGGTAGTAAAGTGATTGCCGAAATGCGCGGTGTTAATGATGCTAACGGTAATTCTCCGTTTTGGCATTGGTTAGGCACGCACTTTTTCTCTATGGAGTTCAAGCAGGCAGATTACCTCGTTGGTTTAGGCAACAAAGTATTTATCGCTGAACTCATGCCTAAATACCCCCTTTATGTAAACCTGCTTAGCCCAGAGGCCCAAGCAGTGATTAGCCATGTACATGAAAAAACCCGCCCAGCCCTTCGTTTGTTAGAAAAAGAAGGTTTCCAGCACATTGGTTATGTGGACATTTTTGACGCAGGCCCTACAGTTGAAGCGCCACTCAAAGACATTAGTTCGATTAGAAACAGCGAAATATTCAACGTTAAAATAGCCCCACCCAACCACGAGGCTGAGTTATTTTTGATCAGTAATACCGAATTAGCAAACTTTCGAAGCAGCATTGTTGCTGTGTCTTTTGACGATAATAACAACGCCATTATTAGCCCTGAAACTGCGCAAGGCCTTCACCTGCAAGATCAGGATCTGTGTCGATTAGTAGCAGTAAAAGCTTACTACAAAACGTTACAACGCCTGTAACACCTAATTGCAACTCTAAAAAAGGGACTATTTATGACTGCTTGTATTAAATCTGGTGGTGCACTTGTTGTTGACGCCTTAGAAGCCCACGGCGTTAAACAGCTGTTTTGTGTACCCGGTGAAAGCTACCTAGAAGTACTTGACGCCCTATACGACAGCCCTATCAATGTGACTAGCGCGCGCCAAGAAGGAGGCGCAGCCATGATGGCAGAAGCATGGGGCAAGCTTCATGGCACCCCTGGCATTTGTTTTGTTACTCGCGGCCCGGGTGCCACCAACGCCAGCGCTGGCATCCACGTGGCACAACAAGATTCCACACCAATGATCCTATTTATTGGCCAAATCAATAGCAAATTGCGCCACCGTGAAGCGTTTCAAGAAGTTGATTACGGCCAGTATTTAGGCTCTATGGCTAAATGGGTTGCCGAAATAGATTCTACTGATCGCATCACCGAAATGGTGAGCCGAGCTTGGTCTGTGGCTACGAGTGGCAGACCTGGCCCAGTAGTATTAGTGTTACCTGAAGACACCTTATCAGGTACCGCCATAAGCACCAAAATTAAGCCTTTTAGGGTGTTGGAAACCTACCCTAGCGAAGCAAATATGCAACAAATGGCCCACATGATCAAACAAGCCAACAATCCTATTGTGATATTGGGGGGTAGCCGTTGGTGCGCAAATTCTGTAGCTCAGGTAGAGGCTTTTGCAGAACAATTTAGTGTGCCAGTAGCGTGTTCATTCCGTCGCCAAATGTTGTTTAATCATAAGCATTCCCACTATGCTGGTGATGTGGGCTTAGGCATTAGTCCCAAATTAAAAACCACCATAGCTGATGCAGACCTAGTGATCCTGATGGGTGGCCGCTTTTCGGAAGTACCGTCACAAAACTATCAACTGTTAGGCGTGCAAGGTGCTAAACAACAACTTATTCATATCCATGCGTCGGCAGAAGAACTAGGCCGAGTATATCGCGCAGACTTAGCTATTCACGCCAGCCCTAAAGCCTTGTCACAAGGTCTTGGTGAACTCACAAATGCTCATAAAGTGACAAAAGCAGCTAACAATAGCGTTAATTTAGAAGCTGCTCAGCGTCGTTTGGTCCACGTTACTCAGTGCCACACTGATTACCAACAATGGTCTAGCCTACCGACTAAGGCTCACCCTGGCGATGTTCAAATGCCTGCCATTATGGCGCACCTTGCAGCAACGCTGCCGTGTGATTCAATTATCACCAACGGGGCGGGTAACTATGCCACTTGGATCCATCGTTTTTGGAAATTTTCTGAATATGGAACTCAACTTGCACCTGCAAGTGGCTCAATGGGCTATGGACTACCTGCTGCTGTGGCAGCAAAAATTGCATGTCCAAATAAAACTGTTGTCGCTTTCGCTGGTGATGGCTGCTTCCAAATGACCATGCAAGAATTTGGCACTGCAATGCAGGAGAATGCTGCCCTTATTGTATTAGTGATTGATAATGGAATGTATGGCACTATTCGTATGCATCAAGAGTTGCACTTCCCCAACCGTTTAAGTGCTACAGACTTGGTTAATCCCGATTTTTGTGCACTAGCAAAAGCTTATGATGCTTTTGCAGCAAAAGTCACTGACACTGATCAATTTCCTCAAGCGTTAAGTGATGCTATTGCGGCCAAAAAACCCGCGTTGATTCACATAAAACTTGACCCGCAAGCGTTAACTCCAAATAAAACACTTGACCAATTACGTGGCAGCAAATAAGTTTTATAAATTGTGGGTATGGCCGTTTAATATCGACTAAAGCCGAGCACAGACTAATATTATCGAGAAAACTCGGCTATCATGTTGTTAATAATAGCTAATATTTGGATCCTCTCATGGCAGAACTATCTTTAAGTCGCTCAAAACGCATCATCAATGCCACCCTTGCAGAAGGCAAGACCCTGGCACTCAACCCCCTATCAGTAGTAGTGCTAGACTCTGGTGGCCATGTTAAGGCCTTTGAACGCCAAGATGGCGCATCACCTGGTCGCTTTGCCATCGCACAAGCTAAGGCATACGGCGCAGTAATGCTTGGTATGCCAGGTAGTGCGCAAATGGCTAGGGCAGAAGCTCAGCCTTATTTTATTGTGACGGCCAACGCTGCCTTAGACGGAAAAATGATTCCCGTACCAGGTGGTGTATTGATCCAAAACGAGCGCGGGCAAACATTAGGCGCACTTGGTGTAACAGGCGATACTTCAGACAATGATTTAGCTGCTGCAATTGCTGGCATCGAAGCTGTAGGCCTAGTAGCTAAAGGCTAAAGTTAAAGGGCCTAAAATTTAAGGGCTATGGCATTTTATTGTTAAGGTTTACCGCCTAGGGTTTGAGTTACTTGATTGGCGGCAGCCTTAACTTTAACCCCAATCACGGCCACCTGTAACGGGTCGAAGCGCACACTAGGCCCCGATACTGAAATGCCACCTACCAACTCACCTTGGGCATTACGTATTACAGCCCCCACACAGCTCATACCTTCATACCTTTCCTGTTGATCATAAGACCAGCCCCTCTTAGCTGTGATCTTAAGGTCTTCATAAAGTTCTGCAGGCGTAGATAATGTTTTGGGGGTATATTTTGGCAGCCCAGCACTTTGTAATAATGTCTCTAATTTTCGTTTTGGCATTTGGGCCAATAACGCCTTACCTATGCCAGAAGAATGCATTAACGCCCTAGTACCTGCACTAAAAAAGGCCCTAATAGGGTTTGTTGTCTCAACCTGTGCCACAAACACTATTTCTGCGTTATGTATTACTGCCAAATTAGCAGTCTCACCAGTTGCTTCCATTAGGTCACGTAATGGCCCACGTGCTGCTTCTAGAAAGTTAGTTCTGGATAGGTAAGCACTACCCACCCTAAATGCCTCAATACCTACTTGCCAGCGCTGAGTGTTCTCATCAAAGTCCACAAAATCGTGCTGCTGCAATGTCATCAGTAAACGATGGGCACTAGATGCGGGCATTCCAACCTGCAGGGCAAGGTCAGTTAAACTTGCAGTATTATGTTGCGCTAAGGCTTGTAGTAATAATATGCCTCTGTTTAAAGCCTGTACCGTTGATGCTTTAGCTTCTAAAGAAACTGATCTAGGCCTACCCCGACCGCGCTTCACTTCAATCATCTATTTCTCCTGCTGGATGAATTTATTTTACTGTTTAAAAGGGCTACTAATTTTTACACACTAGCCATGTAATAAATCATCTGTATAAGACAGATAAAAGATTAAAATTATTTTCCACTAATAATATAATATATAAAATGAAATAATTTATCTCGTTGTTTTTCAATATGTTAATAATTTTAAATACATAATGGATTTATTTTCCAATAAAATTGTTAAATGCCACTTAAAAAGCCAAACTGGTGCCTAGATATAAGCGCAACCTATAAGTAAAACTAAGGGTACTATTATGAAACACCAAAACCCCATATTTATCCCTGGCCCCAGTAATACACCAGATGTGTTAAAAACTGCTATGAACATCAGTAACTTTGATCACCACGCACCAGATTTTGCGGATGACTATTTGCCACTACTTGAAGACCTGAAAAAAGTCTTTAAAACAGAAACTGGACAAGTATTACTGTTTTCTGCAACCGGCACTGGAGGTTGGGAAGGCGCTATGACTAACACCCTATGCGCCGGTGACAAGGTTCTTATCGCGCGTTATGGTATGTTCAGCCAGCGCTGGATTGACCTGTGCCAACGATTTGGTTTAGACGTTGAAGTGATTGAGTGTGAATGGGGTACTGGCGCTCCAGTAGAAGAATTTGCACGACGCTTACAGGCAGACCAACAAGGCGACATTAAGGCCGTATTAGTGACTCATAATGAGACTGCCACCGCCGTAAAAAGCGATGTGCTTGGTGTACGTCAAGCCATTGATGACGCTCATCATAATGCTTTGTTCATGGTAGATGCGGTAAGCTCACTGGCCAGTATGGACTTTCAAATGGATGCTTGGGGCGTAGATATTGCTATTACCGGCTCCCAAAAGGGTTTTATGCTGAACACTGGTTTAGCGATTGTTGGAGTGAGCCCCAAGGCCATGGCTGCGACCAAAACTGCCACCTTACCCCGCTGCTTCTTTGATTTTAATGATATGGCTAATGCGAATACCATAGGCAGCTATCCATATACGCCACCGGTACAGCTATTTAATGGCTTAAGAGCCAGTGTAAACCTGTTATTGAACGAAGGTATGGACAATGTAAACGCACGTCACCATCGAGTAGCACAAGGCATAAGAGCCGCTGTTAAAGTGTGGGGATTAGAACTTTGTGCCCAAAGCCCAGACCTTTATTCTGATACTGTAACAGCTATCATGGTGCCAGAAGGCAATGACTCCAACTTAATCACCCAACATGCCTATAAAGCGTATGGCGTATCTTTTGGCGGCGGTTTAGGTGCAATGGCTGGTAAGCTATTCCGTATCGGCCATTTGGGCGCTATGACTGATGTTATGGCACTCTCTGGCATCGCCACTGCCGAAATGGTAATGGCAGACCTAGGCTATGACATTGTTTTAGGGTCTGGAGTTGCCGCTGCACAAAGGGTTTACCAACGTAGAATGTGATTTTTTAGTTGATCATACATCACCAACTTAGAATTTTTCGCACCCAATAAAAAAGCCACAAGGCGTTAGCTTTGAGGCTTTTTTATACAAATGGGAAACTTGGCCATGGCCCGGCTAAGTATCAAGATACGCATCGTTCAGCCGCCATGACGCTTTGCGTCATTAATTATGGCGTCTTCACCCTGCAATCACCTGATTTGTTGCCGCATCGTTATTGACAAGTTCCTTAGCTACGCCTTTTATGCCCATATGAGCGCAAGTCAGCGCTTGCCATTTTCCTGCGCCCAATAAAAAAGCCTCAAGGCGTTAGCCTTGAGGCTTTTTTATAATAATGGGAAGCTTGG